>Ga0307507_10000143_pt1 | contig 124248 bp, 117 predicted proteins | sample 7_EM_MG_FD_207223 | JGI IMG/M metagenome (GOLD analysis project Ga0307507, IMG submission 207223) | Populus trichocarpa ectomycorrhiza microbial communities from riparian zone in the Pacific Northwest, United States - 7_EM | ecosystem: Host-associated > Plants > Roots > Unclassified | place...
TTAAAAGCGCCGCTTTAGAACAGTTTCAGAAATGGAAAGACAAAGTAGAGCAATCGAAAATAGAGGAGTTTAACACCGCTGTTAACTCCCTGGAACACCATCTGGATAATATCTTGAACTTCTTTGACAACAGAAATACCAACGCTAATGCTGAATCCTTTAACTCCAAGATCAAAAATTTCAGAGCCAATTTAAGGGGTGTTACCGATGTCTCGTTCTTCTTGTTCAGGTTAGAAAAGTTATTTGCTTGATATAAGCTCCCCAGAAAATTAACCAGACCCCAAAATAGTTTACACCCACGAAGCCATGACGCAGGGTAAAGAACACGCTGACGATGCGCTTGCTTTTATCAAGGCTGCCAAAACCAGATAAGCATAGTCATGATTAATGTCTTAAAAATTATTTTCAGTATTGTTTTGGTGTGGATGTGCGATATAGGTCGTTCTACACGTTCACCAAGCCCTGCCTAAAGGCACAGGAATAGATATGAGATGTAAGATTTGAGATTTTGCCTCGGAAAGATCGAATTATGACAATAAAATAGATTTGAGATTTTGTCCGGAAGTTGATGGATTACCAATGCGATTAGAACAAATTTTTCGGCAAGAAATGTCAAAGCTCCTGTCTCAAATCTTATATCTAACATCTCAAATCTAATTCTTATAATCCGATATATTCAGCCTATGCCTGCAAAAGCCATACTCATGCTCCTGGTTGGAGCAAATGATGGTAAGCCGGCCAGTGGCAAAACGTTCTACAAGGCTCAAATACCAGGCAACGCCCTGGGCATCAAGGTTTGATGTGGGCTCATCAAGCATCAGCATTGGTGTATCGGCGCAAAAGGCCAGGATTAGTTTGAGGCGTTGTTTCATTCCCGATGAAAAGTAGCGGATAAGCTTATGTTCGCTTTTGGGAAGGTTCAACAACTCAATCAGCTGTTTTTTATCAAGCCCGTATTTGTAATTTTTAAACTTAAAATGAAAATCAACCATCTCGTTCAGCGTAAACTCCTCAATAACCTCCAGATATGGTGCGGCCAGGCTCAGGTAGTTAAACACCTGAGAAATCTCGATAGGTTTATCCTGGAAGTTATAATTTATTGTGCCGACAGATGGCGACAGGCTTCCGTTTAAAACCTGTAGTAAGGTAGATTTACCCGATCCATTAGGACCAAGAATAGCATATGATTCGCCGGAAGTGAACGTATGATCAACCCCCCTGAAAATCCAGTCGCGGTTAAAGCGGCGGCCGATGTTGTTGAGGGTGATGGTCATATGTGGTTCGTGTTGCGGGGTTCGAGTTGCGTGTTGTGAGCTTGGAGTTGCGAGGTTCGAGTTGCAGGATTCGTGTTAATTGCCAACCCGCAACCTTTGCCTCACAACTCGAACCCCGCAACCCGAACCAATTAAGAATTCCCAAACCCCTTCATGATACCCCTTTGTGAGTTTTGCAGGAAGTTGATGATCTCATCGCGTTCAACACTTGGGGTAAACTCGGCTTCGATGATATCAAGGGCTTTGCTTACATTATATTTTTTAAGGAACAAGATGCGGTAAATTTCCTGGATCTCGTTGATGGTAGCTGCCGAAAAACCCCTGCGGCGTAAGCCTACAGAGTTGATACCCACGTATGATAACGGTTCGCGGCCTGCTTTGGTAAACGGAGGCACATCCTTACGTACCAATGATCCGCCCGAGATCATGCTATGCGCACCAATCTCAACAAACTGGTGTACGGCAGATGACCCGCCGATGAAGGCATAGTCGTAAACGTTAATGTGGCCTGCCAGTTGTACCGCATTGGCTATAATTACGTTATCGCCAATAACGCAATCATGGGCTACGTGTACATAGGCCATCAGCAGGCAATTGCTGCCTATGGTGGTGGTGTTTTTATCTAAAGCGGTACCGCGGTTAAGGGTTACGCATTCGCGGATGGTGGTATTATCGCCAATGGAAACGGTACTTTGCTCGCCTTTGTACTTTAAATCCTGTGGCGGCGCCGATACTACCGCACCCGGAAAAATACGGCAGTTTTTACCTATGCGGGCGCCATCCATAATTACAGAGTTGGAACCGATCCAGGTACCCTCGCCAATTTCAACATCCTTATGGATGGTAACAAAGGGTTCAATCACCACGTTATCGGCAATTTTTGCCTGTGGGTGTATATATGCTAAAGGCTGGATCATGCTTCGTTTCCTTTTACTTTTACAATTTGTGCCATCAACTCGGCCTCAACAACAACCCTGTTACCTACCATACCAACACCCTTCATGGTTGCAATACCACGGCGGATTGGCGCCAGCAGATCGCAAATATAAATAATGGTGTCGCCCGGCACTACTTTACTTTTAAAACGTGCATTCTCGATCTTTAAAAACAGGGTGAGGTAATTTTCCGGGTCGGGTACGGTGTTTAACACCAATATACCACCCGTTTGTACCATACCCTCAATTTGCAACACCCCTGGAAATATTGGCGCCCCTGGGAAGTGACCTTTAAAAAACTCCTCGTTAATAGTCACGTTTTTGGCACCTACCACGTGGCTTTTGGTCAGCTCTAATATTTTATCAATCATTAAAAAGGGTTGCCTGTGCGGCAATAAGCCCATAATCTCAACGGTATCATACACCGGTTTAGCATTGGCATCGTAAACTTTAACCTGTTTACGGCTTTTTTCCTTTTTAATCAGGGTTTTAATTTTTTTAGCAAAGGCCACGTTAGCAGCATGACCGGGGCGGGCAGCCATAATATGGCCTTTAAGCGGTACGCCAACCAGGGCCAAATCGCCAATCATATCCAGCAACTTGTGCCTTGCAGGCTCATTTTGGTGGCGTAGTTCGGCATTGTTTAAAATACCTTGCGGGGCTACGCTGATATCCTTGCGGTTAAACAGTTTGGCCAGGTGGGCAAGTTCTTCTTCGTCTACTTCTTTATCAACAACTACAATAGCATTGTTTAAATCGCCGCCTTTTATCAGGTCGTGCTTTAACAGCATTTCAAGCTCGTGCAAAAAGCAAAAGGTACGGCATGATGCAATTTCCTTTTTAAACTCGGTAATGCTCGAGATACTGGCATGCTGGCTGCCCAACACCTGCGAGTTGTAATCAACCATACAGGTAAAGCGGTAATCGTCTAAAGGCATGGCAACCATTTCTACCTTACGGTCAGGCTCGGAGTAATGGATATTGTAAGGGATGTGGTAATATTCGCGGTCTGCTTCCTGCTCGGTAAAGCCCGTTTCGGTTATAATGTCAACAAACTGGATAGAACTGCCATCCATTATCGGTGTTTCGGGGCCGTCCATATCAATCAGCACATTATCAATCTCCATACCTACCAAAGCAGCCAGTACATGCTCTACTGTATTAACAGTAGCCCCATTTTGCGAAATGGTGGTGCCGCGCGATGTATCGGTTACATTATCAACATCTGCATCAATTATTGGCGAGCCTGGTATATCAATCCTCCTGAATTTATAGCCGTGGTTTTCTGGCGCCGGGTTAAAGGTCATGGTTACCCTTTGGCCTGTATGAAGGCCGGTACCCGAAACCGATACAGGTGATTTAATAGTTCTTTGTTTTACATTCATCTTTTAGCGTTCATTGGTTCACTGGTTCATTAGTTCATTGGTGAATAGTTCATTTAGGGCCACCAGAAAAGACCAATGAACCAATGAACTAATGAACTAATGAACGTTCTTCTTTAATTCGGCAATTATTTTTTCTAATTCGTTTATTCTTTTTTCGAGTTCGGGCAGGCGATTTATTACTACGTTCGAGCGCATGTTTGCGCTGTAAAGGGTAGCCGGGCTGCCGGCCCATTTTTTTCCTTCCTCGGTTATGTTACGGCCAATGCCCGATTGCGCCTGTACCTGTGTACGGTTTGCAATACTGATATGACCTACAAGACCCGCCTGTCCGCCTATTATTACATTTTCACCTACCTTAGTACTACCTGATATTCCGGTTTGCGCGGCAATTACGGTATTTTCACCTATCTCCACATTATGGGCTATCTGTATCAGGTTATCCAGTTTTACGCCCTTGCGTATCACTGTCGACCCCATGGTCGCCCTGTCGATAGTGGTATTTGAACCAACCTCAACGTCATCTTCCAGTATAACATTACCTATCTGGGCTACTTTAGTGTAACTACCGTCAGGATTAGGAGCAAAACCAAAGCCATCGCTGCCAATAACCGCTCCGGAGTGGACTATAACGTTATCCCCTATTACACAATCAAAATAAACCGTAACGCCCGAAAATAAGGTAACGTTGTTACCAATGGTTACATTATCTGATATGTTAACATTGGGATAAATTTTGCAGTTATCGCCAATTTTTGTGTTAAGGCCTATGTAAGCAAATGCACCGATATAGGGTTCAGCACCAATTTGGGCCGTTGGATGTATAAAGCAAGGCTGCTCGATACCTTTCTTGTTAAGCTTAAAAGTATTGTATTTCTCCAACAACACCGAAAACGCGCTGTAGGCATTCTCAACCCTGATAAGCGTAGCCGCTACCGGGCCGGTAAGCTGTAAATCGTTATTAACAATAACTACAGAAGCCCTGGTTGTATATAAGTACTGCTCATACTTAGGGTTGGCCAAAAAAGAAAGGCTGCCGGCGGCGCCTTCTTCTATTTTAGCTAACTGATTAACAGTAACCAAAGGGTCACCTTCCACCGTTCCGTTAAGCAGAAAACTTATATCCTGGGCAGTAAATTGCATCGACAAATTTAAATGTTATAATTAAAGCAGCAAATTAATTAGTGAGTACAGTTTTGGTTCGGGTTGCGGGTTGCGGGGTTCGGGTAGCTGCAACAAGAAAAAGCCAGGCAACTCGAACCTCGCAACCCGCAACTCGAGCCTCAAATCAAATCCTTACTATAGCAAAGTATGTATTTTTTTACAGTTTTTGCTAATGCCTCCAAATTGGAGTTATCGCTGGCCGTTGTAATATCGTGTACATTGCCATCCTTCATTAGTATACCTATGTTGCCATCGCCGGCGGTATAGGCATTATTACGTATGGATGTGGTAAAAACAAAGTATCCGGCATCCTGCTCACTTATACTGTATTTTTTCATCGCCTTTTTTATAAGCGAGCTCACAAATTCCTTATCGGGGCGTTTATTACTGATATCTACATGATACAACTTACGCTGAACCAGGTTTTGCGACAGTGTTGATAGTATAAAATCGTTATGCCCGGCCCAAACTTTTACCGCCGCCATAATATCTGTATCGTCCAAACTGGCAAAAGTTTCCAGGTGATGGTCCTGATTCATAAAAGCGTCTTTGCTGATGCCTCCTTTTATAAAATGCTTTAGCGCAGGTGTGGCAAACAAATCTTCGCCTTTCAGGGTAAGCTCGCGGCAGCGTTTAAATATCTTTACCAATAATTCTTCACCGGCAATTACGGTTTTGTGCAGGTAAACCTGCCAGTACATGAGCCTGCGGGCAATCAAAAATTTCTCTATCGAATAAATCCCCTTCGCATCAACCACAATATGATCGTCTTTAACGTTCAGCATTTTAATGATGCGTTCAGAGCTGATAACCCCTTCAGATACCCCGGTAAAAAAACTATCGCGGTTAAGGTAATCCAGCCTGTCCATATCCAACTGGCTTGATACCAGCTGATGCAGAAATTTACGCGGGAAAGTATTGTTAAAAATACTTATAGCCATGGTTAATCGCCCATCAAACTGCTCGTTGAGTTTGCTCATCAGCATAGATGAGATATCCTCATGATCTATCCCCTCAATAATGGTGCGCTCCAACGCGTGCGAGAATGGGCCGTGCCCGATATCGTGCAGCAATATAGCAATGGTAACTGCCTCTTCCTCCTCATCACTTATATTATGGCCTTTGTTGCGCAGGGTTTCAATGGCGGTATCCATCAGGTACACGGCACCAATGGCATGATGAAAACGGGTGTGCAGCGCACCGGGATAAACCAGGTGCGTCATCCCTAATTGCTTAATGTACCTTAACCGCTGAAAGTAAGGGTGTTCAATCAGGTCGAATATCAGTTCGGTTGGGATGCTGATAAAACCGTAAACCGGATCGTTTATTATTTTCTTTTTATTCAATGGATTAAGTAAAGTGCAAAAATGTAAAACAAAGGTAAAATAAGCCGGTGATGTTTGTTAAATTTTGTTAATACCTTTACTAATCAACAACAAAAGCGTCCCTTTGGGGTTTACAAGTCAGAATCAGAATTTTTCGCGGATTGTTTTTGAGGGGTGCTCAAGAATGCTACGCAGTTTTCTGAATTAAAGAATTAACAGAATATGACTGATTAAAAACAGGATATTTTACTTAACTTAATCTTATTCGCCAAATTCAATAATTCTGAAAATTCACAAATCCTGAAAATTCTGATTCAGACTACTTAATTACAGATACTATGCAAGATACCACCATTTTATGGGCTGATGACGAAATTGACCTGTTACGACCACACATACTTTTCTTAGGCGAAAAAGGCTACAAAGTTACCACGGTAACCAACGGCAACGATGCTGTTGATACATTCAAAAGCGGCTATTTCGACCTTGTTTTTTTAGACGAGAACATGCCAGGCCTTACCGGGCTGGAGACACTGCAGCAAATAAAAAACATCAATAATGATGTGCCTATTGTGCTGATAACCAAAAACGAGGAAGAGTATTTGATGGAAGACGCCATCGGCTCAAAAATAGATGATTACCTGATTAAGCCGGTTCACCCAAAACAGATACTGCTTACCATTAAAAAACTGACAGAAAATAAACGCCTGGTAACCGAAAAAACTACCATGGCCTACCAAATGGACTTCCGTACACTGGGCATGACGCTGAACGATAACCTGAGCCACCAGGAATGGGTTGACGTTTACAAAAAGCTTATTTATTGGGAACTTGAACTGGAGAAACTGGAAGATGCCGGCATGCACGAGATTTTGACCATGCAAAAGGCCGAAGCCAACATGCAGTTTTGCAAGTTTATTGAGCGCAACTATTTAAACTGGATAAAAAATCCCGATTCGGCGCCAACAAGTTCGCCGCAGCTGTTTAAAAAGAAGGTGTTCCCTAAAATGGATGGCAAAGGGCCGCTGTTTTTTATATTGATAGATAACCTCCGTTACGATCAGTTTAAGATCATCAACCCAATAATCTCCGAATATTTCAGGATGGAGGAAGAAGATACTTACTACAGTATTTTACCTACAGCAACGCAATACGCCCGTAACTCCATTTTTAGCGGCCTTATGCCTTTGGATATGGAAAAACGCTACCCGCAAATGTGGCAAAATGACGAGGACGAAGGTGGCAAAAATCTTTTCGAATCGGAATTTGTTGCCGATCACCTGAAGCGCGTTTTACGCCGCGATTGCAAATACTCGTACCATAAAATCCTGAATATCGACGAAGGCCGTGCGCTGAATGAGTCGGTTAGCAACCTGATGAACAACGAACTAAATGTGGTTGTTTACAACTTTGTTGATATGCTATCGCACGCCCGTACAGATATGCAGATGATCCGCGAACTGGCGAGTGATGATGCGGCCTACCGGTCATTAACACTATCCTGGTTTGAGCACTCGCCCCTGTTTGATCTGTTGAAGTTTTTGGCCCAGAAACAGGTGCGCGTAGTTATTACAACCGATCATGGCACCATCCGCGTAAAAAACCCAAGTAAAATTGTGGGCGATAGGAATACCAATACCAACTTACGTTATAAACAAGGCAAAAACCTGAATTATAACGCCAAAGAAGTGTTCCACATCCGCAACCCGCACGATGCTATGCTACCCAAATTGCACCTAAGCTCGAGCTTTGTATTTGCCAAGGAGGATAGCTATTTTGTATACCCGAACAACTACAATCATTTTGTTAATTTTTATAACGAAACCTTCCAGCACGGGGGCATCTCGTTAGAAGAAATGATTATACCGATAGTAACTTACGGGCCGAAGTAGGAAGCCCAAGCCCCTCTAAATCTCCCCTGAAGGGGAGACTTTAAAATCACAACATAAAAGGCCAATCGCAAAACGATTGGCCTTTTATATTAAATGCTTTGATACCTTGTAATATGCAAATCAAAAGCTCCCCCTTCAGGGGGCAGGGGGGCTATTTCTTTTGCTTATCAGCAAAAGAGAACACCTTTTGCAGCAACGGCGTTGTACGCGCACCTAAATTTTGGCGAATGTTCAGTTCCTCTTTTGCTATCTCTACAAATAAGCCATCAATAGCCTTCTGGGTTGCGTAGTCGGTAATATCCGGGTTTATTTTTGATACAAACGGAACTTTGTTATAAGCCTGCGCGGCATCGGTATAATATTTTGTTGCGCCAACTTTGTTTAAGCTTGCCTGTATCACCGGTTTAAACTGGCCGGCCAATTGTAAAGTTGTGGTTTTTTTAAAGTACCGGGTTGCCGCGTCCTGGCTGCCCAACAAAATGTTGGTAACATCCTGCAGGGTCATTTGCTTTATGGCACCTATGAATATGGGTTTGGCTTTTACAGCCGCATCTTCGGCCGCATGATTAAGGGAAGTTATCACGTTATCGCAAAGGCTGCCCAAACCGATGCTGCGTAGGGTCCGTTCTGCTTTTTGCGCTTCGGGCGGGAAAAGTATTTTAACTTCGGCGTTCTTTAAAAAACCATCTATTGCCGATAGTTTATCTGAGCTTTTGCCGGTACCTATTTCAAGGGCCTGCTTAAGGCCGTTACCTATTTCAAACGCTGTAGGCGTTCCCTGTGCACTGGTTGTTGTTGTTGCGGCTTGTGCCACCTGGTTTAGCGTATCGCAGCTGTTTAAGGTTATAAATGACAGCAACGCTGTAAGGATTAATATTTGTATTTTCATTTGGCTAAAATTAGCAAAAATGGAGCCAACTACCAGTAAATTATCCCAACACTTTTAACAGGGCAAATACGCCGGCTGCAATTAAAGCAGAAATTGGAATAGTGATAATCCAGGCCCAAACCAGGTTAATGGTTACACCCCAGCGCACGGCAGATACACGCTTGGTTAAACCAACCCCAATGATAGAGCCTGTGATAGTGTGCGTGGTAGAAACCGGGATACCAAATCTTTCTGTAATAAACAGGGTAATGGCGCCTGCTGTTTCGGCGCTTACACCCTCCAGCGGGGTTACTTTGGTTATTTTTGAGCCCATGGTTTTTACAATTTTCCAGCCACCGCTCATGGTGCCAGCCGCGATAGCTGTATAACAGGCCAGCGGAATCCATTCGGGCATAGGCGCTCCGGCGTGAATTACTTTAGCGGCAACTAAGGTTACATATAATATACCCATTACCTTTTGGGCATCGTTGCCGCCGTGGGCATAACTTAAAGCTGCTGCAGAGACCAGTTGCAATCTTTTAAACCAGCGCTCGGCAGTGGCAGGCTTGGCTTTTTTGCAGATATTTAATATTAAAATAGTGATAACATAAGCAATAAGCAAACCTATAAACGGCGCCAATACTATATAAGCTATAATGGTAAGCACATATTGCATTTCAATAGCATGTAATGCATTTGCGCCCATATAAATGGCATTGGTCATGCCGGCACCTGCAAAACCGCCAATAAGCGTATGCGATGAGCTTGATGGGATACCAAACCACCAGGTAATCAAATTCCAGCTAATGGCTGCAACCAAACCCGCTAAAATAACGTGCAGCGTAACATAATGCTCCAATACAATGTTTGAAATGGTCTTGGCAACTTTATGATCTTTAATAAAAAAGTAGGCGGCAAAGTTAAATATAGCGGCCAATAACACAGCCTGGAATGGGGTAAGCACTTTTGTTGATACGATGGTAGCAATAGAGTTGGCAGCATCATGAAAACCGTTAGTGTAATCAAAAACGAGTGCAAGTAAAACTATAACAACAAGTAGGGAGGTAACCATTTAGTGATGATTAGGTATGCTTAAGCGTTTTTAACTAAAATAGATTCCATTACATTGGCCGCGTCTTCGCACATATCTGTTGCGGTTTCAAGGGCGGCAAGGATTTCTTTATATTTTATCAGGCGGATGGCATCTTTTTCGTAAAGGAACAAATCGGCCACGGCACGGTCAAAAACATAATCGGCCTGGTTTTCCACACTGTTTATCCTGATGCATGAATCGGCAATATTGCGCACGTTGCGCAGGTCTTTTAACTCGCGTACCGCCTTTTCAAGATCGATGCTGGCCTGTAGTATCAAATCAGATAGTTTACGGATGTGCTCATTAAAATCATCTATCCGGTAAAGGCTCATGCGGTTAGCAGCGCCCTGGATGTAATCGGCAACATCATCAATAGCTGTAGCCAGCGCGTGTATATCTTCCCTGTCAAAAGGGGTAATAAAGTTTTTGCCCAGTTCCAGGTATATCTGGTGGGTAAATTCGTCGCCTTTGTTTTCAAGCTTGTCAATTTGTTTAAACAGCTCTTCGCGGGTGGCGGCGTTATTGGAGTTAACAGCCTCTACCAACACAGTAGCCATTACTACTACGTTGTTTGCTGCCTGCTCAAATAAAGGAAAAAAAATCTTTTTGTCCTTAGGTACAAAGTATTGAAAAATGCTGTTTAATGACATGATGCTTAAAATTGGTGTAAAGGTACGGTTGCTATGTTAAATTAATGTTAACTTTTTAACGCTGGTATATTGGGGAAAGGTAAAGTTTGTTTTGCTCTTTGCAAAGTAAATCCAAAGGTTGATCCCAACCCCTCGGTACTGCGCACATTAATGGTTTGCTGGTGCGCCTCAATAATATGTTTTACAATGGCCAGCCCCAATCCAGAGCCTCCAATTTGGCGCGACCGGCTGGTATCTGTGCGGTAAAAGCGCTCGAACAGGCGCGGCAAAAACTTTTCTTCGATGCCAATGCCATCGTCGGTAACTTCAACCAAAACCTGGTCGTCAAGCACAAAAAGGCTTAATGAGGTGCTTCCTTCTTCTTTACCGTACTTAAATGAGTTATCAATTAAGTTAACCAATACCTGCCTTATTTTTTCCCTATCGGCATACACAATAATGCCCTCATCATATTTTTGCTTAAATATCAGCTTAATTTTGTACTGCTTGCCTTTTATCTCCAACGATTCAAAAACCTCTTTAATCAGGTCGTTGATTTTGAATTTGCTGTAATTGATAGGTATCTCGCCCGATTCCAGCTTCGAGATCTCATCCAGGTCCTTAATAAGGTAGCTTAACCTATCTACATTTTTAGAGGCTTTTTCCAGGAACTGACGCGCCATCTCGCGGTCTTCCATGTCATCATCCTGCAGCGCTTCAATGTACCCCTGTATGGCAAAAAGCGGGGTTTTAAATTCATGCGAGATATTGGATAAAAAATCGCGGCGGAATTTTTCCTGTTTACGCAGGTCGTCAATCTCCGATTTTTTTTGTTTTGCCCATTCTTTTACCTCCTGCTCCACGTCATCAATGGGGTTGGCGGTTACATGTTCGCCCAGGGCATCTCGCAAATCGCGGCCAAGCTTTAAATTGTGAATGAGTTTATAAATCAGTTTAATACGCGAGTAAATATACTTTTCTATAAGGTAGTAAAATACAAAGTAGCTTACCGCTATGGTAATGGTGAAAGTAACCATCACATCATACCATTTATGCTGAAAATAAAAGTTAACCGCCGACAAGGTTATGGCGACCCCCGTGGCTGTAATTAAAACCAATACACGCAAATTCATAGCGTAAAGCTACGATTTATAGATCACTAAAGCCCAGCGGAACGGCCACTTCCATGTTAATTTAAAGTTATCAATTTGTGCTTTTTTTAGCGATATTAATAATTCCCGCTTTTTAAAACCCCGCTTTACTGATAATGGCCCATCGTAGCGTACCATTTTATTGCGGGTTAAAACGTGTGTAATGAAAATAACCGCATAGTATAGCGCCCAATGGCGGTGCAAATCGGTAATGATTATTCCCTTTTGGGCCGATGCATACATGTTTTTAATCATCGTGATCCAGTGTTCGTCGTCAAAGTGATGGGTAAACAAACTGCTGATAATGATATCGTGTTTGCCTAAAAGTTGGGTATCGTTTATTACATCGGCCTGCACATAGCCAATGTTGGCAAACGCTTTAGATGCATTACGCGCATAATTTATAGCCGCCGGGGCTGCATCAATGCCGGTAAGCATCAGGTTCAATTGTTGTTGCGTTGCCCATTTGGCAATGGCAATCAGCGTATCGCCGCCACCACAACCCCAGTCGCTTATGGAATAACCCTGCTTTACCGGGAAGTTTTTTAAAGCCTTTATAGCTTCTTTATGCCCGCCAAACCAGGAATTTACTTTGCCCAGGCCCTCCAATACCGGGGCAATCTCGGTATCGGGCAGGTTCAAATCGTCCATTATCTCGGCATCAAAGGCACGGTATTTTAAATTGGGCATGGTATCAATACAATAACCTTATGAAAAAGGTTTTCCGTGAGTTTTACTAATCAGGTACCTTGATAATGGCGGTAAGCCGTTTAACAGGCGAAGTGTAAGGGCGGTTGTGTTGTTATTGCCAAACAGGCGCTGCAATTGCCGGCCTACCCATAATCGCTGCGCAAATTGCCGGTTCCAGGCATCGGTATAATCGGCCTCTAAGGCTACACGGTTATCTTCATTAAATTTGCCTGTTTTATAATGGCTGATAATTTTTTCTGACAGGATTTTGGCCGAGTGGATAGCCATGGTCATGCCGTTGCCACATAATGGCGCTATCATCCCGGCGGTATCGCCGCTCATTAAAATGTGGTTATCAACCGGGGCTTTCTTTTCAAACGATATCTCATTAATTACCTCGGGCTTATCCAGTAAAAACTCGGCATTGGCAAATATCTCGTCGAGATACGGATTTTTGCGGATAACGTTCTCTTCTAACCCTTGCAGGCTGCCGTATTTGCGCAGGTCATCCCGGTGCGCCATGTAGCACATACAGTACCTTTCGCCATCGGTTTTGCTTACGCCGCAATAGCCATCTTTATAATTATTAAGCTGGATAAGATCCTGCGGCAAATCCATTTTTATATGAAACTTTACGGCCAGGTAGGGGCTGCGTTTATAAAAGAAGGGCCGTTTTAGTTTTTGATCGAGGTTTGACCGCTTGCCGAATGAGCCAATTACCAACGGCGCCGTTAACACTTCGCCGGGCGTAACCACCTCAAATTGATTACCGGCGTAGCGCACATCCTCCACCCTTGTACCGGTCATAAAATTTACGCCTTCTATTGTCGCTTTGTGGTATAAAAAATTATCGAAGGTATACCTGCTTAAACCAAAGCCACCCAGATCAAGCTTTTGGGCGAATTTAACGCCCGATGCGGCGGTAACCTCTAATCTATTAATGCGGGCAACATTCAACTGATCGAGGTTGATATCTAAAGTATTTAAAAATGGGATTACTTCGTTGGAGATGTATTCGCCACATACCCGGTGCATGGGGTATGTCTTTTTTTCTATGAGGGTGACCTTAAGCCCGGCGCGGTTTAATAGTATAGCGTTAAATAATCCCGCAAGGCCGCCGCCTACTATAATTACATCGTTCATAGGCTTTAGCAAGACATTTCCAATATCATACCCTCAACCGTTAGCCCCGGCCCAAAAGCAAAACTCATGATTCTTTGATCGATCAAACTTTCGGCCTTAAGCATTTTTTGCAGTACAAACAGGATGGTGGCAGATGACATATTACCATACTGCTGCAGGGTTTCATAGGCAAAAGCATTGCTTTCTTCGGGCAGTTCCAGCGCATCCTCTACAGCCTCCAGTATTTTACGGCCACCGGGGTGTACAGCATAAGCGGTTATTTCATCTGCATTAAGCCGGGCTTTTTGCAAAAATCTACCGGTTAATGCTTTTATATTTTTTTTGATTTGTTTTGACACCCGCGAAGTTAACTTCATCTCGAAACCGGTATTGCCTACATACCAGCCCATATCGTCGCGGGCTTCTGTCACAAATTCCGAGTAAAAGTTTTTTAAGGTGAGGGTGGTGCCTGTCCTCATGCGTTGTGAAGTATTCTCTACCAGTACCGCGGCCGCCCCGTCTGAAAACAGGGAGTTGGCCACCCAGTTGTCCAGTGTATTATCTTTTTGAAAATGCAGAGTGCATAACTCCACACTTACTACCAAAACCTTGGCTTCGGGGTTGGCGCGGCAAATATAATCGGCTACTTTAAGGCCGTTTATGGCCCCATAGCAGCCCATAAAATTGATACAGGTACGTTCGGTATCGCGGTTAAGCTCCAGTTTTTCTACCAGTTCAATATCAATGCCGGGCGCGTGCATGCCCGTGCAGCTGATAGTAACCAAATGGGTAATTTGTTTGATAACATCGGTCCCGAAACCGGCAAGGCAGTTTTTAACTGCATTTACAGCTATAGCTATAGCCTCGTCCTGGTAAAGTTTTAAGCGTTTGCGGGTATCCGGAAAAGGGGTAAAGCTTCCGGATGTGTCAAAAAAAGTATAGTTGGATGGATCGGTTTCGCCAAAATCCGGGATCACCGAGTAGCGATAATCGATACCAGAATTATCGTAAATACTTTTTAGGCGCGCGGCGTTAGTTGCATCCAACCCGAAAGCACTCACCATAAAATGGTAAATATCCTGCTGGGCTATCCGGTTATGGGGATTTGCTATCCCGATGGCACTGATGCAACTCTCCATTAATATTGGCTTAAAACTTAAGGCTTAAAGCCGAAAGCATATATTCTTTTTTATTTGCTGATCTCGGTCACTATCGAAACATTGGCCTCGTTGGATAAAATTACATTTTTGCCACCGATACCAAAATCTGTCCTTAAAACCTGGAAGTCGCCTTTAAACGTGGCACTGCTACCTGCTTCAACATACGTAAAAGGTATTTCTATCAGTTTTGTTTTGTCTCTGATAGTTACGTTAAAACTGCCGGTATAGTTGTTTCCGCTTTTATGTTTAAATGAAACTGACTTTAAGATGATCTTTGGATATTTAGCCGCATCAAAATAGTCTTCGCTCTTCAGGTGGTTATCGCGGCTTTCATTATCGGTATTAACCGTGTTTGATGCCACAGAGGCCTCGATTGAACTTGTTGCGAGGCTGGCTGGCTTAAAATTAATGTCGGCGTTAAAGCCCCCAAAAGAGCCTTCGACATTAAAGCCCAGGTTTTTGATTTTGAAAGTAACTGCCGATTTGGTTACTTTATTTTGCGCAAACGTATTTGCTGCTAAAAAAAATAAAATTGCAATGCTAAATAGTTTCCTGGTCATACTGCTGCTAAGGTGATTTTCAAACATAATAATTTATCTGTAACTAATTTTTACATTAGTAAGATTAAGCAACCTGCTGCAGGTTTAATACGTTTCAACAAATAGTATTGGTTGCTTTTACCTATGGATATAAATCTGCCCGCATGAAATTGAAACAATTAGTCCCTACACCATCGGCCTGGGCCCACATGCGTTTTGTTTTCTCTGTTTTTTTGTTGCCTGTTTACCTGTTTGCTTTTAGCCAGGCTACATTTGTGCAGCCGGGGCAGGCTGTGCTTATATTTTTTATCTGGCATTTTCTGGCGTTCCCGGCCAGTAACGGGTATAACAGTTATTTTGATAAGGACGAGGATAGCATTGGCCTGTTAGAAAAACCGCCCGAGGTTGATATCAGCCTGTATTATTTTTCTATCCTGCTGGAGGCGCTGGCCTTTGGCCTGAGTTTTTTAATTAGCTGGGAGTTTGCGGTGGCGGTGCTTATTTATGGCATCATGTCTAAATTGTACAGCCATCCGGCTACCCGGTTAAAAAAGTACGCCATCATCAGTTTTTTAACGGTATTTATTTTCCAGGGATGCTTTATCTATTATGTTACGTATTCGGCATTAAGCGGGCTTAGCCTGTTCAGGCACTGGGATACCGGGTTTATCGTTGCCGGGGCAATTTGTTCATGTTTGATAGGCGCATCGTACCCGCTTACCCAGGTTTACCAGCACGATGAAGACAGCCGCCGTGGCGACAAAACAATCAGTTTATTATTGGGCTACAAGGGATCTTTCATTTTTTCGGGCGCTATGTTTGCGCTGGGGATAGCCAGCTCATTTTACTATTGGCATTTGGAGGGGGAAATGGCCAACTTTTACTTTTTCCTGGTATGCGCGCTGCCCATATTTTTATTTTTCAACTACTGGTTTTACAAAGTAGGACAATCTACCGCTAATGCCGATTTTAAAAACGCCATGCGCATGAACTTTTTAAGTTCGGGTTGTATGCTGGTTTACTTTGGCACGCTGGCGCTGATAAGTTAAAAGATTGAAGTATGGATGGCATGCGAATTTATAAATGCAATCCGTACTTCATTTTGCCCATGGTACTGTTTGTGCTTTTAATAAGCCAACCGGTGAATTCGGTTTTTAATAAGCTTGCTGTCCCGGGGCAATCAAGGCAAAGTTGGATAGTTAGGTAGCTCCTACGGAGCAAAAGTTATTTCCCTGTTTTTTCTACAAATTGGTAGCACCTACGGCGCAATCCCGGTAGATATTTAGACATGTAATACCCAATGTTAGGTGACAGCTACGAAACAATCAGAATAAACGTTGTTAAATCAAATGTTTATACAGATTTATATTCCCTACTAAACAATCAGAATCAACTTAACTAAACGATACAAATCTATCCCGTAGGGATAACCTATTTGTAGAAAAAACGTTACAAGATATTTTGCCTCGTAGAGGTTACCTGATTTGACAATGCTAATCGTCTAACAGATCGTGAAATATGTACCTTTCATCATACTCGATACCGTGCTTTTTTAACATATCAAGATACTCGTCCCTAAACGATTTCTTTTGATGGTGTTCTTTTTGGGCAAAAATATATTTGACTACCGAATCAATTTGAGATTTACTGTTGCTAAATGCTCCATAACCTTCCTGCCATTGAAACTTCCGTTTAGTAAATCCCTGCTTATTTATCATTTCAGAACTGTCGCCCTTTACAAGGCGCATTATCTCGGATATGGATTGTTTAGGATTAAGACCAATGAAAAGGTGAGTATGATCTGTCGCCGAATTTATCGCCAATAACTTATGCCCATTGTTTTGGACAATACCGGTAATGTAGCGATGCAAATCATCTTCCCATTCGGGCCTAATAATGGCCATTCTGTATTTTACAGCGAAGACGAAGTGAATGTATAATTGAGTGTAAGTATTAGGCATCGTCAAATTTAATATTGTATCGGGCATTTTTCAAATACAACATCAAATTAAAACTCCACATGCACCCTTAACGAAAACACGTTCACCGGCCCCCTGTCTTTATTATATGCCGGGTTTACAATAAACTGGTAATCGGGCGAAAGCCAGAATTTTTTTTGATAGGCGTTAATTTTGTAATACAACTCGGCAATCAGCTCGTTGCTGTAATTTAATTTGCCATCACCTATTATAAAACCGTAACCGCCTGCGGCCAGGTAATCGCGGTGCGGGCCTGATAGGCCGTTTGCCACAAATGCAAGGCCAAGTTCGTCGTCGCTACGTTTCCAGGAGTTGCCTTTTAAAACGCCTCCAAAGCTTAACGAGCGGTCTATCTCGGTAAAATACCATGTTTCAGTATGGCCGTCATTATAGCTCAGTTTAGCAAATACACCAAAATCTTTACTCAGGTACTGGTCGGCGCTGACGCCGAAGCCGTATTTGTGTTTGCCATAAACCAAATTGGTATCAACCACGGGGTTAACAGCGCTTGCGGCAAGGGCATCGCGGTATTTGCCCATTTTGCCGTTATTGCGGAATCCTAAAATGCGCACGGTACCTTTATTGCCATTAATTGTATAGCGCCTTTCGTACTCCATTGTTTGGGTGTTGGCCTTGCCAACTTTGGCATCCCAGATGGCTCCGTTGGCAGTAGTTGTCGACATGGTGAAGGCAAATCTCAACGTCCAGTTGGGCATGCCTAATTCGGTATGGATACCCATAGCGTAGCCCCGGGTGTTGGCGGGGTAATCCCAGGCACCATTATCCATCAGCGACCAGTTCATGAACTGGGAGCGCGGATCGTGGCTAAATTCGTTGCCGTCGTAAAAATCGGCCATGCCAAATTTACCTGCAGTTACCGAAAAATAGCGTTTGCTTTTTAAGCCGGCAAGCTGGTTATTATCGTCCTCCAGGGTGTCTTTCTCTTTTCCCCATTCAAAGTTTTGGGTAAAGTATAAGCGGGCAATATAAATTTTAGGTTCCGAGCCACCAACGCGAAAAGTTTCGCCATTGGGGAAACCCGCAACACCCAGGGTTTTACTTAAGCCCGAGCCGCCGGATAGTTCGGGGTTAAAAAAAGCCGACGCGCCTTTCCAAAGCCTGGCCCCGCCAAACAATGTGGTAGTAATAGAACTTTGGGTTTCTGACTGGGTAAGCAAACTATTATCGCCGGTATAATTGGCACCAAAAGATGGCTTATACTGGGTAATAACCGTTTGCTGGAAATGAAAATTAAATCGTTGCTGTTTAAGCGTATCCTGGGCCTTTGCTGTAAGTATGGTGCACAACAGCGGCGTTATAAAAAATAAAGTTTTTTTCATGCGTAAAAGTTGATCCTGAAACGATTATCGGGGCTTATGGTTTGCACTCTAGGTAAAATTGCTGTAAGTAAGCTACCATAAACTGATGACGTTGCCCGGCAAGCTGGCTACCGGTTGGGGTGTTCATCTTATCTTTCAGTAGTAATAATTTTTCGTAAAAGTGATTGATGGAAGGGGTTGGCGAATTTTTATACTCGTCTTTACTCATGTTTAAATTGGGCTCAATTTCGGGATTGTAAATTTCACGCCCCTTAAAACCGCCGTAGTTAAAGGCACGGGCTATGCCTATGGCGCCAATTGCATCAAGCCTGTCGGCATCCTGCACTATCGCCAGCTCGGGCGAATGGAAGGTTTGTTTATCAAAGCTTGACTTAAACGACATATGCCGGATAATTTGCTGCACATGTTCAATGGTAGCCACATCAACATCCTGGCTCAACAGGTAGTTGGCGGCAGTGCGCGGCCCTATTTCCTCATCGCCGTTATGAAACTTACTATCGGCAATATCATGAAGCAATGCGGCAAGTTCAACAATGAGAGGATCGGCTTTTTCGGTTTGCGCTATCAGTTTGGCATTGGTCCAAACGCGGCGTATGTGCCACCAATCATGCCCCCCTTCGGCATTTTTTAGCGTTTCACGTACAAATTGTACGGTATTATCGATAAGTGTTCCTGTTTCCATCCGGCTGCAAATATACATTACCCGGCGAAAAGGAGCCTAATTAAAGCAGATTATGCAGCGGCCGTTTTTTCGGTGGCTATCAGGTCGTGTACATCAACCTCCAATACGGCAGCTATCTGGAAAAGCCTTTCAACGGTTATTTTGGTATAACCAAGTTCGATTTTACTATATGCATTTTGCGAAATATTTAGTTTTGCGGCAAGGTATTCCTGAGTGTAATTTAACATTTCCCTTGTTCGCCTGATATTTGCCGCAATCGCTTTAACTTTGTTATTCAGCGTATCTTTCATCCCTATTAATATTATTTACTATCTAACGATATTAATAGATCTTTGGATTTTTTGTTTTAAATTTTTTATCTAACCAGCTCAAAAAGAGGGATGACCGGCTATTTTGCCGCTAAAAGAGGATCCATAATGGTCATCCGTATGACCGAAGATTTATTCTATTTTTAACTTTTACGAAGACGTTACAAAGCCATATCATTATTTCATATTGATGGTTTTGTAAGTTTTTGGCTTAAAAAACCGAACTACATAACGATAGTGAAATAATGCCCGGTTAATTACTAAAACTCATATTTAGACTCTGAGGAGATTGTCCGCTTTCGCCGCTCTACATCGGTTTCCAGGCTATGATCGTAGGTGTTATCGGTAACGCTGATATTCAAATCCTTGTCCCTGTCGGCCATGTAAGTATTGGCCTCGGCGGTTTTGGCAACGGCCACATCGTAAGGCCCCTTGGGCGACATTAGTTTAACAAATACCGGCAAACATTCAAATAAAATGAACAGGTAGCCAATAAATGAGATGGCCATATAGGTATCCAGATCGCGTGTGCCGTTTTCATTGTATGATAACTGCCCCAGCGCCCAGTTACGGTCAGAAAAACCAGCAACATTGGCCAGGCTATCCAGCTGATGATCGCTAAACAGCCGGGTGCTGTTTAGTCCTTCATAATCTTTGCGGTGGCCCAGATATTCGTCAAGCTGCCCCAGGTTGTCCGTAACCGTTTTCAGCCGCGCTTCTTTTTCTTCCAATACGGCTTGTTTTTGCTTGGCGTAGGTGCCGTAGCCGGTAATGCCCGATGTTTGGTTGGTTTTATCGCCAAAAACCTCCTGGTTAAGCAGGAAACGGCTCCGGTTAATATCTTTTTCGAGCGAATCTTTTTCCTTTTTCAGGTCGCCTGTTTTACCCATCTCCATGGCATACTTTTGATTGTACGTTTTTTCGAGGGTGTCAATTTTACGATGCTGGCCTTTAAGGTAGGAGAGTTTTAATTTCTGACGAATCTCTTTATCAAATATCTTCAGCTCCAACGGGCGCGATATTACTATCCCAATCATTATCGCCAATAATATTCGGGGCGATGCCTGCAGTATCTGTTGGTTGGTTGTGCCTTCTTTATTAATGCTTGATACAATGTACCTGTCCATGTTAAAAATGGCCGTTCCCCAAAGCAACCCGAATAATATGGCAAACCCTACGGCAAAGGCGTCACCGTTAAAAACAAAGTACATGGCATATCCGCCGGATAACGAAGCAAACAACGCCGTGAAAAATATGGTAGCCCCAATGCCCACATACTTATTATGTTCGATAGGGTATTTTTTAAGTGTATCTATATGCGCTCCTGAACAAAACCAGAAAAAGCGGGTAACTTTTTTCATGTATATCGTTTTTTAAATAGATGCCGGTTAATATTTATGTCAATTTATTAATCTGGCTATCCGTGATTTGCCGCCAAAGATGGTCAAAAAGTATATTGTACAGCAAATTATATAATAAACGCTCTTAGGCATTGATTGTTACAAAAATTGCGTGTAATTATTTGCATTGGAAAAAAAGCTACCTTTGGATTATAATTTTATTGATCATGAACGAGATAACCGTACAGGAGTTAAAAGAAAAAATAGACAAAGGCGACGATTTTCAGCTAATTGACGTTAGGGAAGATTTTGAATATGAAACATCAAACCTTGGCGGATTATCTATCCCCCTTGGCGGCATTTTAATTGAGAGCGAAAAATTATCTAAAGATAAACCCGTAGTGGTAATGTGCCGCAGCGGCAAACGCAGCGCGGCAGCTATTATGCAGCTGGAGCAAAAAGGGTTTACCAACCTGTATAACCTGCGCGGCGGCATTTTAGCCTGGGCGGCCGAGATTGATCCTGACTTAAGCGTATATTAATCATGGCTTTTAAATTAGTACTAAACGTGCTTTATACCATTGGTTTGGTATTATGCGCCTTTGTGGCTTACCAGCAGTTTATGGCCAAAAGCTACCCCGTTATGGCTGCTGCGATAGCCGTGGGCCTGGTGGTAATTTTCTTAAAAATAAGATTGTTAAAAGACGTAAAGAACTCGCAAAAAAAGGTGTAACTTCATTGCATGTTTATAGCAATATTAGGAGTTATCGTGCTCGTGGTGGGCATAGTACTCAAACGCTCGCCCGAACCGGCCAGCCATTTTAGCAGTACCATAAGTATAGTTGGCGGAGCAATGGTGGTTATTGGCCTCCTGCTATCCAGTTTCAAGGTTATTGAACCTGGTAAAGTGGGCGTACAAGCCCTTTTTGGCAAGGTGCAAGACCACGTGCTGGAAAGCGGCCTGCACATTATTAACCCCGCCGTGGAGATCACGATATTTGACGTACAAACCCAAACCTATACCATGAGCGCCGTGAGCAGCGAAGGGCAGAAGGAAGGCGACGATGCCATTCGCGTACTTTCTTCGGATGGATTGGAGGTTACTATTGATCTTTCGGTACTGTACAAGGTGATGCCCGATAAGGCCCCCTACATTATGCAAAACATTGGCGAAAACTACCTGGATAAAATAGTACGCCCGGTATCACGTACCGTAATACGCGATAATGCGGTTAACTACGCCGCCGTTGATCTGTATTCTACCAAACGCCAGGAATTTCAGGATAAAATAAACCGCACCATTACCGAAAACTTTTCAAAAAGAGGCTTGGAATTACAGCAGATTCTGGTGCGTAATATCACGTTACCAGCTTCGGTAAGGGCCAGCATCGAATCAAAGATTAATGCCGAGCAGGATGCCCAGAAAATGCAATTTGTACTGCAAAAAGAAAAGCAGGAAGCCGAACGTAAACGCGTAGAAGCCCAGGGTATTGCCGACTATCAAAAGATACTTTCAACCGGTTTATCTGACAAGCAGCTACAATACGAGGCTATTAAAGCCCAGGTTGCTATAGCTACTTCGCCAAACGCCAAAGTGATTATCATGGGTGCAGGCAAGGGAAACCCGATAATGCTTAGTGATAAATAGATTAGCACGAATTAAGGCGAATTTCACGAACGATAAGAGGACTTCCGAAGTTTTAAAAACTTCGGAAGTCTTTTTTTTTAAGATTAGAACTATTTTTAATTGTAGACTTGAAACCTAAAATCACATAGAGGAGATTATGAATTACTGGAAATTTACATCTGCAGCCGGTTGGTTTTCGACTCTATTGCCCGACAACTGGTCGGAATATGACGATGACGAAGGTACGTATGCTTTCTTCAATACGGATAAATGGAGCGGCAATTTATGTATAACGCCAAATAAGTGGGAGAATAGTCCCGACCCCGACAAGGCGAGTGCCGTCATCGCGGGTGAATTGAAAAGCAATCCGAAAGCCGTCGCCACGAAAATAGGAAATTGGGATGCCGCCTTTTATAGCCGAAAAGCCAGCGACGAAACACTCATTTACTTCTGGATGACGGGCACCCAAAACTATATATTTATATGTTCGTTTTCGGTTAATATGGAGTTTATCGGAACAAATGCCCATGACAAGGAACTATCCGTTGTAGAGAAGATACTTGGCAACATTGAAATAAATTAATACCCCCGTTTTTTGCGATAAAAAATAAAAGGACACCTATTTCTGGCACCCTTCATTGTTCTCAGTCTGGCTGCTAAAATATTTAAATCATACCAAACCCCGTGAAATTTAACCCTCTTCGTTGGGTTCGTGAATGACGTCCAAAATAAAAGACTGTCATCCTGGGGTACGAAGGATCTATTCGCGAACTTTTCTATCGGTCATGCATAGCTGATAGATCCTTGGTACCTACCCATGAAATGTCGTACTTTCGAGGGTGCGTAGGCCTGTCACCCTGAGCCTGTCGAAGGGTCGCGCGGAGAGGCCTTTGCCCGCTATGCTTCGACGGGGCTCAGCATGACAGCCCATTTTATGACGTCATTCCTCCTTCAGAATTTCGCGAAATTTTACAACTCAGGATGACAGATAAAAAGAATGCCTTCTTACCTCACCAGCGTTCCAATGGCTTCGCCTTTGGCTATTTTCATGAAGTTTCCCTCTTTGTTCATATCGAAAACGATGATAGGCAGCTTGTTTTCCTGGCAAAGGGTAATTGCTGTCATGTCCATTACGTTTAAGCCTTTATCATATACTTCCTGGAAGCTGATTTCGTCGTAACGGGTTGCTGTGGGGTCTTTCTCCGGGTCGGCGGTGTAAATGCCATCAACGCGGGTGCCTTTTAATACAACGTCGGCTTTTATTTCGATAGCGCGTAACGATGCCGCAGTATCTGTAGTAAAATACGGGTTACCCGTACCGGCGCCAAAAATTACTATTTTACCAACCTCTAAATGGTGCATAGCGCGCCTACGGATGTATGGTTCGCAAATTTGCTCCATTTTAATAGCCGATTGCAATCGGGTTTCAACACCAATACTTTCTAAAGCGTTTTGCAATGCCATACAGTTTATAACGGTGGCAAGCATGCCCATATAATCGGCCTGTGCACGTTCCATGCCCGATTTTTCGGCGCTCAAGCCCCTGAAAATATTACCACCGCCAACAACTATCGCAATTTCCATTCCTGTGTCGTAAACACTTTTAATGTCCTGGGCATATTGCAAAACCTGTGCATTATCAATGCCGTATTGCCTGGCGCCCATAAGCGATTCGCCCGAAAGCTTCAGTAAAATTCTTTTGTATTTCATTTGGTGTGATTTGTTATTAACAGAAATAAAGGGAACTTGCTTTTGTAGATATCATGAATTGATAAAGCGTTGTTCATATGAGGTGTCGTTCCGCAAAAATAGCGAATAAAAATTAGTGTTAAAATTTTATGTTGTTTTTGTTAATAAAACGCCATGCAGATAAGTGGCTTCCACCTCAAAATCAGCGTTAAAAACAACCAGGTCGGCAATAAAGTTTTTCTCAATTTTACCTTTTTTGCCCTGTTTTGCCAATTCGGCCGGGTATAATGAAGCCATGTTAACAGCTTCGGCTAAATCAATCCCTACTTGTTTTACGCAGTTTTCAACAGCCTTTAACATCGTAAGCGATGAGCCAGACAGTGTGCCGTCGGGCATTACATATTTATTGCCCACCAGTTGGTGTTGGTATGCTCCCTCGTTAGTTGAGGTAACCGCATCGGTAATTAAAAACAGTTTATCACCCAGTTCGCGTTTAGCCAGGCGTATCATCGCCCAATCCACATGGTTACCATCGGCTACAATGCTGGTATACGGCCGCTCTTCAAAAATAGCGGGAATATAGCCGGGTTCGCGGTGGTGCATTTGCGGCATTGCATTAAACAGATGGGTTACCGCAGGGATGGGTTTATTTAAAAATGCTTTCCCCTCGGCATAAGTAGCATTGCTGTGCCCCGATGATATGATAACACCCTGGTTGTGCAGGTAATTAATTACATCCTGATCCTGCAATTCAGGTGCAATGGTAATCATTTTTATTTCGCCCTCGGCACGTTCAACCCAGCCCTTTACTTCGGCAAGAGTAGCTTTTTTGATATATTTTTCGGGATGCGCCCCTTTTTTTGCCAGGTTTAAGTAGGGCCCCTCCAGGTGTAAACCCCAAAAAGCGCCTTTAGCTTGTTTGCGATAGGCTTTAGCTGCATCAATCCCCGCTTCAACAATGTCATTGGTATTGGTGCCTATGGTAGCAAAAACGCCGGTGGTGCCCTGGTTAAGCAAATCGGTTTCCAAGCGTTCCAAAGCAGCTACAGTTGGTGTGCCCGCGAATAATAAGCCACCGCTGCCATAAATCTGTAAATCGATAAAGCCGGGGGCAAGGTATGAACCTTTTAAATCATGCTTTTCGGCATCGGCAGGGATGGCTTTATCATCAGTAACATCAATAACGGTGTCGCCGGAGATTAAAACGGCTTTGCCCTGGGTAATTTGCCCATTGGAAATGAGTTGGAGATTGTGGAGTGCTGTTATCATCGTGGTAGTATTAAACCTTTGTTGAATAAGCAATAATCGCAGCTTAGCGGCGAAGACTCACCCGGTCTACGCTTCGCTGGACCACCCTCTCTTCACCTGCGGTGGAAAGCGGGTATGGAAATTTGCTTTATTTTTTCAACCCTCTTTGCGCGAAGCGAAGAGAGGGTGGTCGGGCGTGGCCTCGACCGGGTGAGTTGTCACCAACTTACCAAACAATATCGCAAAAAAAATCCCCCTCGCTAAAAGCGAGGGGGATAAAATATTTAAGCTCCTAAAGCTACCCGCTTAAATGCGGTTACTGTGAGGCCTTTTTCAACGGTGGCCAGGAACTGGGCAACGTTTTTAGATGAATCTTTTACAAACTCCTGGTTTAACAGGGTTGAATCTTTGTAGAATTTGTTCAGTTTACCTAAGCTGATCTTTTCAACCATTTCTTCTGGTTTACCTTCAGCACGGATCACATCTTTAGCAATTTCTAACTCACGCTCAATTACTGTAGCATCAACACCATCTTTATCAACAGCAATAGGGTTCATAGCAGCAATTTGCATGGCAACATCTTTACCTGCTTCTTCAACGCCTTCCGGATTTGAATTTAAAGCTACCAATACTCCTAAACGGAAGTTACCGTGTACATAAGCAATAACTTTTTCGCCGCTGATGATCTCTAATTTAGAAACGCCAATTTTTTCGCCGATTTTACCTGTTTTGTCGATAATAGCTTCACCAATAGTAGTAGTGGTGTTTTCAGTATCGATAGATAAAGCGTAAAGCTCTTCGATGCTTTTTGGGTGGTTTTCAACAGCTTTGTTAGCAACTTCGTTAGCGAAAGCGATAAACTCAGCGTTTTTAGCTACGAAATCTGTTTCGCAGTTAAGTTCAATGATAACACCAGTTTTGCCATCTGCACTTGTGCGTGAAATAACAACACCTTCGTTTGATTCGCGATCCTGACGGCTTGCGGCAACTTTAGCACCTTTTTTCCTTAAAAAATCGATAGCTGCTTCAAAATCACCGTTAGTTTCAGTTAATGCTTTTTTGCAATCCATCATACCGGCACCAGTTTGTTGGCGCAGTTTATTTACGTCGGCTGCAGATATTTGTACTGTAGACATGTTTTTTGAGTTTTAAGTTGTATGTTATAAGTTGTACGTTAATGGCAAAGCTAATAGGCCATTATAACCTGCAACTATTTTTAATATTAAAACTATGGGTTGTAAATTGCAGATTATAAAAACTTATAACTCACAACCTACAACCCACAACTAAATTCGATTATTCTTCTGTTTCGGCAGGTGCTTCAGTATCAGCCTCGGCTACTACATCAGCAACTTCAGCGGTTTTCCTGGCTCTTTTGCCATCTTCGCTGCGGTCTTTTATTTCAGGAGCGTCAGCTTTTGATTTTGCAGCTACTGCTTCTTTTTCTGCTTCGTCTTCTTTATCGCGTTTGCGTTCTTCCAAACCTTCTTCAATCGCTTTGATGATAATGCTGGTGATCAATGAAATTGATTTAGTAGCATCGTCATTCGCAGGGATAGGGAAATCGATGTTTGAAGGATCGGAGTTGGTATCAACCATAGCAAATGTAGGGATGTTCAACTTCAAAGCTTCAGATACTGCAATATGCTCTTTCTTAACGTCGATAAGGAATAATGCTGCAGGTAAACGGTTCAAATCAGCGATACCACCTAAAAGGGTTTCTAATTTGATACGCTCACGTTGTATCATCAGTCTTTCTTTTTTAGAAAGGTTGCTGTAAGTACCATCTTTAGTCAATTTATCGATGTTTGACATCTTTTTGATCGACTTGCGAACGGTTGCAAAGTTGGTTAACATACCACCCAACCAACGCTCGGTGATGTAGGGCATGTTTACACTTTTTGCATAATCAGCAACGATATCTTTCGCTTGTTTCTTTGTAGCTACGAATAATACCTTACGGCCTGATTTTACTATTTGTTTGATAGCTGCAGCAGCTTCTTCAACCTTAGTTAAGGTTTTATTTAAATCGATAATGTGGATACCGTTACGCTCCATGAAAATGTACTGTGACATTTTCGGATCCCATTTGCGGGTAAGGTGACCAAAGTGTACACCTGCATCCAGTAAATCCTGATATGTTGTTCTTGCCATTGTGTTGTCCTCCTGTGATTAACGTTTACTGAATTGGAATCTCTTACGTGCTTTCTTACGACCTGGTTTTTTACGCTCAACCATACGGTCATCGCGAGTCATAATACCTTTAGCGCGTAATGCTGGTTTCTTTTCAGGATCCAGTTCAACAATGGCTTTAGCGATAGCTAAACGAACGGCTTCTGCCTGTCCTTTTACACCACCACCTGCAACATTTACTTTAACATCAAATTTTCCGGTGCTACCAGAAACCTCAGTGCTCTGAGTTACGATGTACTGTAATGGCAATGTTGGGAAGTACTCTTTGTAATCTTTACCGTTAACGATGATCGCACCATTTCCTTCTGAAAGGTAGATGCGGGCAACGGCTGTTTTTCTTCTGCCTGAAGTGTTAGTTGTTGGCATTTTTTTTCTCCTTTGAAATTAAAAAGTTAAATGGTTGTTGGGTTTTGTGCTGCATGTGGATGCTCGCCACCTGCATATACATACAGGTTACCAAATAATGCTTTACCCAAACGACTTTTAGGTAACATACCACGAACGGCTTTTTCAATTACGCGTTCTGGATGTTTTGCCATTAACTCCTTAGGAGAAATGAAACGCTGACCACCTGGATAACCAGTGTATGAAACATACTGCTTTGCGCTGAATTTGTTTCCGGTCAACTTTACCTTGTCTGCATTGATAACTATTACATTATCACCGCAGTCTACGTTCGGGGTGAAATCTGGCTTGGTTTTACCACGGATGATCATTGCGATCTTAGTGGACAAGCGCCCCAAAATCTCGCCTTGTGCGTCAACAACAACCCATTGTTTGTTAACGGTTTTTTTGTTGGCTGAGACAGTTTTGTAACTTAACGTATTCACTTGCTTTAAATTAAATTGTTTAAACGTTTATTATACCCCGCATTTTCGGGACTGCAAAGATACAGCTTATTATTTTATTAACAAATAGTTTTACACTAATTTTTAAGCGGTTATTCATCCTGCTGTTCAGGCTATTAAAACACGGTGTTTTTGTTAATAAGTTATCCGGGGGTATAAATGCTGGTTGGCTATCTGCCAATCAAAAAATCAAAAAACAACAAAGATACGGTATCGGTCTTATGCCTTTTGGCGATTCAACAGCGTCATAGCTGATAATCAGCACTAAAAAGTAATTTAATGGATTTTTAGCTATTGCGCTTTTATCTCAAAGTGCTGCGGTTTGTTTCACGCAACACTTTTGGAGCACTACCAAGACCTAATAGATGTGGGCATGATATCCCGCTGAAGGTAACTGAAAACAAAAAACATCCTTGGCGCTTATGCCAAAAATGTTTTTTGTTTTTAACTTTTCCTCCGCATTTTTGAAGTGTGCGGAGAAGGCTAATTACTTTATCTCAAACACCGCATTTATCTGCAGGCTTATCTTGATCTTTTTAAAGTCGATGTCGGATTGGGGAGCATCGGCAACGGCAGCTTTAAACATCATTGTGTTGTACTGGCGTGGCTGAGGGAAGCTGCTGTTATCAGTTTCGGCAATATTGAGCACATCGCCCAGTTTGTTGCCGAGGCCGCTCAATAAAAACGACGCCTTATCGCGGGCCGAGAGCAGGGCTTTAAGTTTCAGCTCGTTTTTCAGATCATCTATTTTTGAATAGTCGTAGCTGTCGATATTGGTTGACTGAATGCCTTTGGGATCTATTTTAGATACAATCTGGTTAAATTTATTGAGGTCTTTTATCCGGAGGCCATATTGCTTGCCGGCTAAAAAATCGGGCTGTTTCTTTTTTTGGAAGGTATTGTTCCAGGCCGATACATTGTTTACGGTAAAATCAGCAGCAGGTATGCCCGCAGCTTTAACGGCTTTTTCAAGCTGATCTTCCAGGTCCGAGATCTGGATGTGTTTTTTACCGTCCATATATTCCTGTAGCGATATGGTAACATTGATGATATCGGGGGTAACTTCCTGTTCGGCAGTACCGGTAACTTCTATTTTTCGGCGCAAATCAACAGCCTGCGCAAAGGCTCCGTAAGTAAATGTTAGCAGGGTGGCAATGATGAATAGCTTCTTCATGGTGTAGTGTGTATGGTTATATTTTTTGTTTGTATGACTGTAATGACGGGCGGATAGTTTAATATGTAACAGGTATAATGAACTATTGTTAGGGGCGTTTAATATACAGGAGATAAGGACGCAGGAGGAATATTGTTTGCAGGAACCCGTAATTAAGGCTTCGGATGTTAGTTAATATAACTACGCTTTTTATCCGTATATCCCGGCTGGGTATTCAAAGCGGCCCGGGTATGCAATTTTCTGTATTTTAGAGGATTGCCCCATGTAAACAAACAGGACTAAATTGACTGATAAGAAGCGGATTAATATATAACATCTTTCCGGAATTGCTGACATTCAGTTCCGGAAGGATGTTTTGGCGGTACCGGGATATCAGCCGGGATGACAAAAGATGCAGTTAATTCGGCAAAAAATTACATCGATAAAATCTCAACCAGTTTCAACAGGTTAGGATTAATCTCTACATGATGTTTTATGGCATGCTCAAACGGCGTATAGGCAATTTCATTGTGTATGATGCCTATCATTTCGTTGCGGTGGCCGTCTCTTAAAGCTTCAACAGCGGCTGCACCTACCCGGCTGGCCAATACCCTATCCATACAGCTTGGTGCGCCGCCACGTTGTATGTGGCCCAAAATAGATATACGGGTATCATAATTAGGGAAACGCTCTTGTACCAGGCGCCCAACCTCAAATGCGCCGCCGGCTTCTTCGCCTTCGGCAACAATTACAATACGCGATGTTTTATCCTTACGGCCATGCTCAAGGCGGTTAAATAAGCCTTCCATGCCGCCTTTATGTTCTGGGATAAGTATAGCTTCAGCACCCGCGGCAATGCCCGTACGCAAGGCGATCAGGCCCGAGTCGCGGCCCATTACTTCAACTATAAACAGGCGGTCATGTGATTCTGCAGTATCGCGGATTTTATCCACAGCCCCAACAACCGTATTAATGGCGGTATCATAACCTATGGTAAAATCGGTACCCATTAAATCGTTATCAATAGTACCCGGCAGGCCAATAATAGGCATGTCATATTCGGCGCCAAAAACTTTAGCTCCTGTAAATGTACCATCGCCACCAATACCTACAAGGGCATCAATATTATTTTTTTTGAGATGATCATAGGCTTGCCGGCGGCCCTCGGGTGTGCGGAAGTTATCGCAGCGGGCTGTTTTTAGTATAGTACCGCCGCGTTGAATAATGTTTGAAACCGATTTGCGGTTCATGGGTACAAAATCGCCCTTGGTCATGCCTTCATAACCACGGCGAATGCCCATAACCTCGATACCATAATATATAGCCGTACGTACAACCGCCCTGATGGCGGCATTCATGCCCGGCGAATCTCCGCCCGAAGTATAAAGTCCTATTTTTTTAATCTGCGTCATTTTTTATCCTGATATGGCCTTTTAAACCATACCTTAAAAAATTCAATAATTTAATTAGTGGCTTTTAAACAACCCCGTAACCAAAAAACGCGGCAAACTTTTAAAAGTTGCCGCGAATTTACACTTAATTTTTTAACGCTGTATCACTTTTTATAGGCCGCGATACCGCTATTTAAAAATTTGATGTAACGGTCAATATGGTAATCGGCATTATAGTGAGGCAAAACAGTTCCGTTTTTATCGGTCATTTCCTTGCCATCGCTATCAAGCATTACATATAATGGCTGCGAATTTGAGTTGAAGCGGCTTGCTTCCAATTCACTCCACTTATCACCAATATTGGTTATCTTTTTAAAACTGTAGGTTGATGTGTACTGGTCTTTAATATCTAAGGCTGCTTTATCATCTACCACAAGTTGTAAAAGGACAAAGTCGTTCTGCAGTTTATTAAATACCACCGGGTCCGACCAAACGTTGGCTTCCATGTTGCGGCAGTTAACGCAGGCAAAGCCTGTAAAATCAATCAATATTGGTTTGTGCAGTTCTTTTGAAACCTGCAAAGCCTGGTCATAATCAAACCAGGGGGCCAATCCTTTTATGGTAAGCGCCGAATAATTTGCAGCATATTTTCGCTCTTTGCCATCTTGTTTTGTTGTTGTGGCAACAGCGCCTCCCGGTATTGGCGAAAGGTCAAAATCTTGTGTGCCTATTGGTGGTAAAAAGGCCCCGATAGATTTGAGCGGGGCGCCCCACAAACCCGGAATCATATAAACAACGAATGCAAATACAATTATCGATAAAAACACCCTCGGGATAGAGAGATATGGCGCATCGCTATCATGCGAAAATTTAATTTTGCCCAACAGGTACAGCCCTACCATTAAACCAATGGCTATCCAAAGCGATAAAAACAGTTCCCTGTCAAACCAATGCCAATGATAAGCCAAGTCAACATTCGATAGGAATTTCAGGGCGAAAGCGAGTTCAAGGAAGCCCAAAACTACCTTCACACTGTTGAGCCACCCGCCCGATTTTGGCAAGCTTTTTAAGGCAGAGGGGAACAAAGCAAAAATAGTAAATGGCAATGCCAGCGCTAAAGAAAAGCCAAACATACCCATTGCCGGCCCAAGCCTGTCGCCTTTTGAGGCGGCATCTACAAGTAGTGTGCCTATGATAGGCCCGGTACATGAAAACGAAACAACCACCAGGGTAGATGCCATAAAAAAGATGCCTGCAAGGCCACCCTTGTCGGCGTTTTCGTCGAGCTTGTTGGCCAATGAGCTTGGCAATGTAATTTCAAATGCCCCCAGGAATGATATACCAAAAACAATGAGCAGCAGGAAGAAAAATATATTGAATATGCCGTTTGTAGCCAGCTGATTAAGAGCGCTTGAGCCAAAAATTATAGAGATTAATAATCCAAGCGTTACATATATTACAATGATAGATACCCCATAAATAAGGGATTGCATTATTGCTTTACTGCGGCTGCCGCTCTTTTTGGTAAAAAAGCTAACGGTTAATGGCAATAGCGGGTAAATACAAGGAAGTATTACTGCGGTAAAGCCGCCAATAAGGCCTTCAATAAATATCTGCCAAAGTGTTTTTGGCATTTCGGGTTTTGAATGGGCCGCTTGTTTGGCAGCAACTACCGATTGTTTTGCCGCCGCTGCCGCTTGTTGCGAAAGTTTTTCCGCATCCTGCATTGCCGCCTTTTTGCGTATGGCAATACTATCGGCTGCGGTAGGTATATCGGTAAATTGTATATCGGCAGGAGCTGCTACTGTATCCTTGCCGCTTTTTTGCGCCGCGTAACCCGGTTTTGGCGCGTTTAAGCCAAATATAATAAGCAGGGTTACTACAGCTATTGACGTTGGTAACCAGCTGATCTTTTTAAATAGGTTCATCTTTTTATTCCCTGGTAATTATTTGCCTAAAGGAATGGTGAAATCAACATCATCTGGTGGAAGACATTTTTTATCGTTACAGGTCATATAAGTAAGCTTGCCTGTTACACTGGTTGCCGCTGCCGACTTTAAGCTTATTTTTTGTGAAAAAACAACCTCTTTTTCAAAATAAGTAACATTCATTTTGAATGATTCCTCGTATTTAGATATTGGTTGCGGCTCGGTAGTTTTGCCAACCGGCGCATAAAGTTTTGATGGCGTAAACTCAAATGATGTTTTTATCGGACCGCCATCGCCAACATTTAGCGAGTAAATATGCCAGCCCGGTTGTATGGTTGCTTTTAAATATACAACGGCCTCTTTACTGTTCAGTTTTTTTGCCGCGTATGCCCAGCGTACCGGTGTTTCAATTTGTGCATAGGCCCCGGCACCAATAACCAGCGCCACCATCAATAACAATAACTTTTTCATGTATTATTTATTTAAAAATTCAATTTGTTTTAAGCTAAACTCACGGGGACCAAAATTATTATGTTCAACTATCAGTAAACCTTCATCTTTTACACCAACAATGGTTCCCTTAAATATTTCTCCATCTGACCGGAAATCCCTGGTTTCGTTTAACCAGTATAGTCGGTTTAAATAAGCGTTCCTTACAAACAAAAATTTACCGGCTTTAAGCTTAAGATAGTAAGCTTCAATATGCCCGCAAATTTCTAATAATAAAGCTCGTAAATCATAATCCTTTTGTAATATCTGCTTTACAGATATGGCATTGCCGGCACCTGCTTCAAAATGCTCCTGATTTACGTTAAGGCCTATGCCAATAATGGCATCTTTTATCCTGTCGCCCTGCAGGTGTGTTTCAATCAAAATACCGCCAAGTTTGTGATCGTCATAATAAATGTCGTTTGGCCATTTTATTTTTAAGCGGTCGCCCAGCAGCGGATTGAGGGCTTCAATTACCCCCAGGCTTATTGCCCGTGTAAGATCAAATTGCTGTAAAACAGGTAAAAATGAGGGCGTTAGCAAAATGCTGAAAGTTAGGTTTTTGCCTGGCTGGCTATGCCATTTGTTTTGTTGTTGGCCCCGGCCGGCAAATTGGCTTTCTGCCATAATGGCTGTACCTTCGGGCAATGGCTTGGAATTTGACAGTAATGTTTTAAGGTAAGTGTTGGTTGAATCAACTTGTTTAATTGTTACCAAATTTTGACCAACAAATAATGCCGAAAATATGTTATTTTGCAAAGTGTAATAATTTTTAACCAAAAAACGTTCAAAACTAATTCTTTTTGATGGTAAAAAATAAAAAGGTAGGGCAATCAACCTATATTTCTGAACTTGCGATACATGGTATCCAGGAAAAAAAGGGTAATGAAATTGTAAGGTTAGACCTTCGTAACCTAAATAGTTCGGTAACAGACTACTTTGTAGTTTGCCATGCCGACTCAACCACGCAGGTAAAAGCGATAGCCAACAGCATTGAAGATGAAATTTTTAAAGCAACCCAAACCGAGCCCTGGCGCAAAGAAGGTTTGGAATATGGCGAGTGGATACTGCTTGATTACGTGGATGTTGTGATTCACGTTTTCCGTACAGACAAGCGTGAATATTATGGCGTAGAAGAATTGTGGGGTGATGCCGAGATAAAATATTACAAAAGCGCTTAAGCAAATAGTCACACAAAGACTTGCAATAGCGTCATGGTAATAACCTTGTTTTTTAAATTATAGATAGTAAGTTTGAGCTCGTAACAAAGAGATGAAAGATAACGATAATAAATCAGAAAGTCCGAAACCAATCAGGAAGATCCTGAATAAAAAAACGCCGCCTAAACCACCTAAGTTTAATATTATGTGGATTTATGGCATCATTGTTTTAGCGTTCCTGCTTGCAACAACCCTGTTAAGCAACGATAGCGGTAAACGGATAACATACCAGCAGTTTGAAACTAAAATGCTTAAACAGCATGATGTTGATAAAATTATCGCCTACAAAAACGGCGATTTGATTATTGCAGAGGTTTATATTAAACCAGAGAGCCTGAAAAGCAAACCCGAGTACAGTGAGCTGAATAAAGAGCAGCATATGTTTTCGACAGGTAGCGGCCCGCAATATACTTTTACAGATGATTCGTTCGAGAGCCTGAAAAAATCAATTGCTGCGGCGCAAGCGGCAGATCCGGCTATCGGCAACATCTCACTTGATTTACAACAAGCCCGCGAAAACTTTTTATCAAATTGGCTGGTACAGGGTATTATCATGGTAATTCTTTTCGCCGCAGTGTGGATATTTATCATGCGCCGTATGAGCGGCGGCTCGGGCGGTGGCCCGGGTGGGCAGATATTCAATATCGGCAAATCAAAAGCAACCTTGTTTGATAAAGAAGCGCAGGTAACCGTTACATTTAATGATGTAGCCGGTTTGGAAGAAGCTAAGCAAGAGGTTATGGAAATTGTAGATTTCCTGAAAAACCCTAAAAAATACACCAACCTGGGTGGTAAAATTCCTAAAGGTGCATTGCTTGTAGGCTCGCCGGGTACAGGTAAAACCTTGTTGGCAAAAGCCGTTGCCGGCGAAGCTCACGTTCCGTTCTTCTCCCTTTCAGGATCTGATTTTGTGGAGATGTTTGTGGGTGTAGGTGCATCGCGTGTGCGCGACCTTTTCCGCCAGGCAAAAGATAAAGCGCCATGTATTATATTTATTGACGAGATTGATGCCATTGGCCGTGCCCGTGGTAAAAACAATATTGTTGGCGGTAATGACGAGAGAGAAAATACATTGAACCAGTTATTGGTAGAGATGGATGGTTTTGGTACCGATTCGGGTATCATCATCCTTGCTGCCACCAACCGCCCGGATGTATTGGATTCGGCCTTATTGCGTCCCGGACGTTTTGACAGGCAGGTATCTATTGATAAACCCGATTTGAATGGCCGTGAGCAGATATTTAAGGTTCACTTAAAACCGCTTAAATTATCTGATGATGTTGATGCAAAAAAATTATCGGCACAAACGCCTGGTTTTGCAGGCGCCGAAATTGCCAATGTTTGTAACGAAGCTGCCCTGATAGCGGCCCGTAAAAACAAAGAGGCGGTTGACATGTCTGATTTTCAGGATGCGGTTGACCGTGTAATTGGTGGTTTGGAGAAAAAGAACACCCTGATTTCGCCCGAAGAAAAACGCGTGGTAGCTTACCACGAAGCCGGCCATGCTATAGCGGGATGGTTTTTAGAGCATACCGACCCGTTGGTTAAAGTTTCTATCGTACCGCGTGGTGTTGCCGCTTTAGGATATGCCCAGTACCTGCCAAACGAAAGGTTCCTGGTTGCTAAAGAAGAGTTGATTGATGATATGATATTATCAATGGGCGGCCGTGTTGCCGAAGATATTACTTTCGGCAAAATTACCACAGGTGCCTTGAGCGATTTGGAACGCATTACCCGCCTGGCTTATGGCATGGTAAAAATTTATGGTATGAATGGTAAAGTTGGTAACGTATCGTTTTACGATCCGCAGGGCGAAAACCAGTTTAGCAAACCATACTCCGATGTTACCGCAAACCTGATCGACTCGGAAGTAAGAAGCCTGGTAGAAGATGTTTACGCCAAAACAAAAGAGTTGCTGATAAAACACCGCGACGGGTTAGAAAAAGTTGCGAAAAAGTTGCTGGAGAAAGAAGTATTGTTTCAGGCCGACCTGGAAGAACTTTTGGGCAAACGCCCGTTTGAGCACCGCACCGCTTATGATAAATTTGTAAACGGCGAGCCAACTTTAGTGCCCGATAACAATGCTATACCCGAGAATGTGATCAATCCTGAATTATCAAGGATGGATGAGCCCGATCCGAAGTTTTAATTAGATACTTTATAAAAAAGCCATCAGCTTAGCTGGTGGCTTTCCTTTTTTGCACTATGAGGGATATTACCACATCAAAAGAAAAACTGCTTAAAAAGATCCGCAAGGCACTGCTGGAGAAAAGGGACAACCCATATCCCCAACTGGAAGACCTGCCGCTTTACGCAACCGATGATGAAATACCCGAAGTTGTTTTTGCCGAGCAATTTACGGCCGTTAATGGCCAGTTTATTTTTTGCGAAGACGAGGTGCAATTTATAGAAACCCTGCTTACCCTGGCCGAAGAACGTAACTGGCACAAAATATACTGCTGGGAGCCCGGTTTGCAGGAGGTGCTTACCCGCTTTGAATACCCCTTTTACGAAACTGATAAAGACTTTGACCTGGCCGAGGTGGGCTTTACCCTGTGCGAAGCTTTAATAGCCCGTAATGGCAGTATTTTGTTATCTAATGGCAACATGGCCGGGCGGCGCTTAAGCATCTATCCACCGGTGCACATTGTGCTGGCTTATACATCGCAAATGGTGATGGATATTAAGGATGGCTTTAAACTGTTAAAAAACAAATACGGCAACCGCCTGCCCTCGATGATCACCAATGTAACCGGCCCCAGCCGCACTGCCGATATTGAGAAAACGCTGGTGCTTGGCGCCCACGGCCCCAAAGAACTTTTCGTTTTTTTATTGGACGATTCGCACGAGGCCTAAATTTCAGGTATTTATTAAATTCATATCCGGCCTGCGCCCCGTTGCCCTTCCCGTTTTGTTGCGCATTAGCTAATGCATCCCTCCCTGTTTAAGGCGCAGCATTGCCGTGAAAATTATAAATATTATTATTAAAATATCAAATTGCGCGGATTTATAATTAAAATAAATTATACTTGTTTTTAACAACCCAATGCAGTTTAAACACGTATAACCAATCACTAAAACCCCCCTTATTAATTATGAAAAAAATTGATTTAACCGTAGCAAAACAAATGGTAGACCATTATCATGCCACCCGGAAAAACGTTATCGATCAAACACATGGTATTAATGATACCAAATCCGTTTGGTTTGATATCGACGCATTTAAAGATTTTGTAAACAAGCTGCCGGCACATGCAACGGGCGTGCGGGTTCATTTGGCTGCTCATGATGGAACGCACCCTGCCACACCGGGCCAAACGACCGTGATGCTTGCTGGTACCGTTAATAAAGACAGCAGCCATGCTGACGCGTTATCGGATAGTAGCGTTCTTACCGAAGGGTTAGATCCGGTAAATGGTGGCAAGGATTGTCCTCCGTACTGTGTCTAATTCAACACCATTTTTTAATTTAACATCCGGTAATAAAGTAAATCAAAGAAGCACAGGTAAAATGCATTGCTTAAATTTGATTCATCTAAATTATTGGATGTTAAACAATTTTGTTTTAAACAAGCCTGACATCCTGTATACTATGTGAAGTTGATAAGGAATTTGAGATCTTTCTTGTTGACATTATTATATAATACTTCGCTCGACGAAAAGCGAGGTCAGTTAAAGTTTAATAATGCTTATTCTTGATGTGATCTGTTAAAAAAGTTGTTAAAACTCAAACGTCATCACTATTTTCAACTTCTTTAGGAAAAAAGTCTGGTTTTATAAAACCAGAATATATAGATATGCCCCTATCTTAGCATCTAATTAAAAGCTGTATTAAATGCTATTATTTAACCTTTATATTCTTTCTGTTCTCTTAACATTTGTTGCCTGCCTTTATGCCTATAAATCGTTCGACAATAGTTTGAAACCTTTTTTGCCCTATTTTGCTTTCGTTGTAGTATACGTAACCATAGATTTTTTTAATCTGCTGATGATTAATCACAGCAACGCATGGTCTAATAATTTGGAGAACATGCTGGATTTTACAATGTTCGCGTATTTTATCATATGGCAGGATAAGAGATCATTATATAAAAGAAAAGCATATATATTGGTGGCTGTTGTAATACTATTATCTCTTATTGACATTTTTTTTATTCAAGGTTTTTGGCAGCGAGCAACTGTAGCTATTGTGTTACAGGGGCTATTTATTTTGACATTGGTTTGTATATATTATTATAATTTGCTTGAGGAAGCCCCGGAGCACCTTTTTCTGTTAAAGCATCCGCCGTTTTTGGTTGCTACCGGATTGCTTTTTTATTTTCTTTCGCTTACTTTTTATTATTCCTTTTTTAGCTATATGCTGTATAAAAATACTTATCACTTTGTTATTTTGGCATCTACAATATTGAGTATTGCCAACCTAATGCTAAACGCTATTTTGATATATGCTTTTCTATGCTCATTTAAAAATAACCGAGTTAAAGCAAAGTAATTTTTAGTGGCAACCAGAGTGTTTAATTTTCTTTCCGATGCAGCTTTTTATTCGTGCAATACTTACAAGGGATATAAAAACAGCTATCATTTTCTTATCCTTGCAATAACAATCCCTGGAATTTCAAATCTATTGCTAATATCTGCCTTTTTATGCTCTTTAAAGACGAAGAAGTTATCCTTATAATTATAGCGGGCACCGCATTATTGCTGTTGCTTGGCTTTTTTATGGTTGGTTTTTTATTGATGTTTCAAAAAAAACAAAATAAAAATGCCATGGAAAAGGCCGAATTGCAATCGTCATTTAAACAAGAGCTGCTAAAAACCCGCATCGAGATTCAGGAAGAAACCCTGAACTATGTAAGCCGCGAGATGCATGATAACATTACCCAGGTGCTATCATTTGTGAAACTCGATATGGGCCTGCTGGCCAACAAGCTTACCGGCGAACAAAAGATAAAGTTAACCGACAGCCGCGAGCTTATAGCACAAACCATTACAGATTTGCGCAACCTTTCAAAAAGTTTAAGTTTTGAACACATCAGCTCGTTAGGCCTGGTAAAAACGTTGGAACTGGAAGCAATAAGGGTAAACAAAAGCGGCCTTATTAACATGGACTTAACCGTTGAGGGCGAAATGTACACCCTTGGCGAACAGCGCGAACTGGTATTGTTCAGAATATTCCAGGAGGCGCTAAATAATGCGTTGAAATATGCAGGCGCAGCAAACATTAAAATCGGTTTGTATTATAATGCACAAATGTTTAATTTGACCATCGAAGATGATGGCGCAGGTTTCCAGCCCGAATTGCTAACAGACAAGAGCGGATCGGGATTGCGTAACATGAAAAATAGGGCAGGCTTGATTGGGGCAGAAGCTGTTATAACCAGTTCGCTCAAACAAGGCTGTACTATTAAGCTATCGCTTAACCCCCTGGTTGATGAAAATTATGTTAACGAAGCCCATTCAAATAGCACTGGTTGATGATCATCGCCTTTTTAGGAGTGGCATTGCGGCGCTAATTGATAGCTTTGGCGGTTATAGCATACTATTTGAAGCTACGCACGGGCAAGAATTAATACGAAGTATTAGTGCCGGCCTTGTGCCAGATATTATTTTGCTTGATATTAATATGCCAGTAATGGGTGGTATATCTACCGCACAATGGCTTCACAAGTATCACCCCTCTATCCGCATTATTATCTTATCGATGTTTGAAGATGCGGAAAAGGTGCTGTTAATGGTAAGGGCGGGTGTAAAAGGCTATCTGCTAAAAGATGCCGAACCCGATGAGTTTGAACGCGCGCTAAGTAAAGTGAGCGAAGGCGAGCTTTTTTATCCTGATTTTGTTACCCGCCATCTGGTAAATAATTTTAATATCGACAAGGAAGCCCAGCAGGTACAACTAACCCCCCGCGAAATTCTATTCCTGCGCCTTACAAGTACCGAGCTTACCTACAAGCAAATTGCAGATACCATGAATGTTAGCGTACGTACCGTTGATAGTTTTCGTGATCTCCTTTTTGAAAAACTACAGATAAGAAGCCGCATAGGACTGGTTTTGTACAGCATAAAAAACAAGCTGATAGATTTGTGATTTGCTAATTTATTTAGCAAATTTGCCTTATGGCGCATGAGTACAACCTCGATTTTTTTAAGGGCCGGGGGGCACAGGTTAATACCCACAACAAATTTTTGAAAAACAAATATGTGGCCGAGCATATAGAGGGGCTTGATGAGCCGCTGCTTGAAAATAGCGCCACCCAGCTTTTTGAAGAAACCCCTAAAAAGATTGTAAGCGAATCAAATAGTCCCGATTTGAGCCACATGTACTCCATAAACCCCTACCAGGGCTGCGAGCATGGTTGTATTTACTGCTATGCCCGCAACACGCATGAATACTACGGCTTTAGCGCCGGTCTTGATTTTGAACGCAAGATTATCGTAAAGCGCAACGCTCCTGAATTGCTTGAGCAATATTTTAACAAAAAAAACTACAAACCGGTATGCATCCTGCTATCGGGCAATACCGATTGTTACCAGCCCATTGAACGCGATTTGCAAATTACCCGGCGGCTGCTGGAGGTTTTTCTGAAATATAAAAACCCGGTAGCCATCATCACCAAAAACAACCTGGTACTGCGCGACCTGGATATTTTGACCGAACTGGCCGCCATGAACCTGGTACATGTTAACGTATCAATTACTTCCCTTGACGAACAGCTTCGACAAAAACTGGAGCCAAGAACGGTAACTGCAACCGGGCGGCTGGCTGTTGTTCAAAAGCTCTCAGAAAAAGGCATTCCTGTAAGGGTAATGGCAGCGCCCATTATTCCCGGTTTAAATAGTAACGAAGTGCCTAACATTATCAAGGCCGCAGCCGATAGGGGCGCTTTGGCAGCCGGGTTTACCATAGTGCGCCTTAACGGAAGTATTGCCGAAATATTTAGCGACTGGATCTATAAAGCCTTCCCAAACCGTGCCGAAAAAGTGTTGAACATGATTCGCTCCTGCCACGACGGCAACCTGAACGACAGTGACTTTGGGCGCCGGATGAGCGGCGAAGGGAAGGTAGCCGAATCTATCCACCAGATGTTCAGGATGGCCTGTAACCGCTTTTTAGATGGCCGGGAGATGCCGGAGTATGACTATAGCTTATTTGTGCCGAGGAAGGGAAAGCAGACGAGTATGTTTTAAGCTATTTTGCATCTTTTTTAAGCATGTAAAAGTCAATAATACAGCCTATCGCCACACCAACCACATAACACAGCAAATCGCTCCATAAAAAGCCTGCGCCTAAAACAAGCTTTCCAAATAGGGTATGCCTCAAATTATTTATCCAGGGCGCTTTGTAGAGCTGGCTAAATTCTATCGCGAAGCAAAACAATAAACTTGCAGTAACTACGAATTTTATAGGCTTATTGATAAACAGGAAGCTCGCGATAAAATAAACCATTAGCGCCCAAAGGATATCGCCAATAAACAGCGGGATGCTTTTAAAATGCCGGGAAAGCAGGCCTGTAATTATGGTAGCTATAGTGAGTATAAAATAAAGCAGCCTTGATCTTCGCATAATTTCAATAAGCCATTTTTCCTCGTTTATAAAAAACATAACATGCTATACAGAGAGTTATAAGCATGGCTATAGAAGCAATGCCAAAGCCAACTATTAGGTTTACTCGTTTAAAATAGGGTTTATCATCCTTGTCGAGAAATTGCAGAAATCTATTCAAATGAATCTTTTCTGTATCGCCAGTTTGATAAAAATACGCATCAACCACATCCCCTACTTTTAAACTATCTATCCGGGCACTTTGCTCATCTGTATAAATTTCAAAAGGATATTGATACGAATCTATTTTAAGATATCTGTACAAGCCCAGATCCCGGTACGGAAGCTCTCCTAATTTTTGATCAAGGTATGTTATTTTGCCATTTAGGTGATCGTATTCCTTTTTCTCCTTTGAGTTTCTCCACATCAATACACCGAAGATGATACTTAAAAAAATACTTAAAGCAACAACAGATCGAAAGGAAAGAGGGATAGCCATATTGAAATTTACTATACCGTAAAGGTAGTAAGTGTGTTATTTGATCTCATAAAAACTCAGTCAACAAAAAAGGCACCCTGAAGATGCCTTTTATATTAATTTTATAAGTGGTTTGCTTATACAGTTTCGGCTTCTAAGGCCATCTGCTCATCAACCAGGATACGTCCGCAGTGTTCGCAAACGATGATCTTTTTACGCTGACGGATATCAGACTGGCGCTGAGGTGGGATCTGGTTAAAACAGCCGGAGCATGAATCGCGCTGAATGGTTACCACTGCTAAACCATTTTTTGCATTTTGGCGCAAACGGGTATAAGCTGTAAATAAACGTTCTTCTATGTTCGGGATAGCTTTTTCAGCCTGTGCAACAAGGTCGTTCTCTTCTTTTTCAGTTTCGGCAGTAATAACACCTAACTCATCTTTTTTGGCATCAAGATCGTTCTTGCGTGCTTCCAGATCGGCAAGAGCTTTTTCGTATACCTGGGTTTTTGAAGTTATCTCGAAACCATATTCCCTTATCTTCTTCTCACTTACCTGTATATCTAATCCTTGTATCTCAATTTCTTTTGATATCGCATCATACTCGCGGTTGTTCTTAACTTCGTTAAGCTGCCCTTCGTATTTTTTGATGTTGGCCTGAGCATCTTTGATCAGGTTTTTGCGGGTTACAATCTCATCCTCTACATCATCCAGCTCATATTTGATTTTCTGTATGCGGGTTTCAAGGCCTGCAACATCATCTTCCAGATCGGCAACTTCCATTGGCAGTTCGCCACGTACCTGGCGTATTCTGTCAATTTTGGTGTGGATGGTTTGGAGTTCGTATAAAGCTTTAAGCTTCTGTTCTACGGTTTGTTCCATTAAATAAAATATTTGACGGGGTTTGTATTTACTTCTGTTAAACGGACGGCAAAGATAGGGAATTTTTTTCTAATTATTTCATACAATAATTGCACCGTAAATTGTTCACTCTCAAAGTGTCCGATATCGGCAATCACTATCTTTCCTTCGGCGTCAAAAAACTCGTGATACTTGTAGTCGGAGGTGATGAAAATGTCGGCCCCAGCGGCTATGGCATGCTTCAGTAAAAAGCCTCCCGAGCCCCCGCAAACAGCCACTTTTTTGATGGGTTTGTGGGTAAAAGCGGTATGCCTTATCACATGTGTACGCATCTTATCTTTTACATGAAACAAAAACGATTCCTGGTTGGTGGGCACTTCCATCTCGCCAATCATACCCGATCCTACCTGTTGGTTTTGGTTGGTTAAGCTGTACAGGTCATAAGCCACCTCTTCGTAAGGGTGGGCCAGTATCAGCGCCATTATTATTTTACTCTCCAGGTTGGCAGGGTAAACGGTTTGAATACAAACCTCGCTTTCGCGGTGGCGTTTGCCCGGCTCGCCTACATGAGGTACTGTTAATTCGTTTCCTTTAAATGTTCCGGTTCCCTCGGCATTAAAGCTAACTTCGCTGTAATTGCCAATATTGCCGGCTCCGGCAGCAAACAAGGCTTCGCGCACGGCATCGGCATGGCTGTGGGGTACAAAGGTAACCAGCTTTTTGATCAGGTTATGTTTGGGCAGCAGTATACGGCAGTTTTTAAGGCCAAGCGTATCGCATATGCGGCTGTTAACCCCATGCATTACATTATCAAGGTTGGTATGAATAGCGTACAGGGCTATGCCCTTGCGAATGGCTTTCTCAACTACGCGCTCCACATATGTTTTGCCGTTAAATTTCTTTAATCCCCTGAAAACTATGGGGTGATGGGATATAATTAGCTGGCAGCCTGTAGCAATGGCTTCGTCAACAACCGCTTCGGTACAATCTAAAGATAGCAGCGCCTGGGATATTTCCTGATCGGGGTGGCCTACAATAAGACCTGCATTATCATAATCTTCCTGGTAAACAAGCGGCGCAAGGCTTTCAAGATAAGCAGTAAGTGCGGATAGTTTCATGAACAAATATAGAAATAAGTATGGCCTTGGTTTAAGGCGTCATCAACGCCATCCGGTGGCTATCATAAGCCATATCTTTATTATACTTTAATACAAGCGATTTATTGTTCACCAGGTCAACAATTGTTCCTATCGCGCAAAATCCACCGGTAAAAAAGTAAACAAACCCCATTCCAATCTGACCTAACATAAACCGATGTATGCCGGCAAAGCCAACAAACCCCAACAGTGTAAACAACATTATTTCCTGTGCCGATTTCCTTTTGCTGCCATAAACCATATAAAAATAGTCGGTTTGGCTTTCGGTAAGGTTTGCTGTAGCTTGTTGTAAAAAGGCCATCTCTTCGGGAGTCATATCCGTAAAGTTCATGTAGTTGCCTTGCTTCATATTCATCTTGGGCATAGGATTTGATGTTAGCGGTTTTTCAAATTTAATGTTTTTCCGCTAAAAACAATAGGCTATCCTGTATCTGCGGGCGATTTAATATCGAATATTCAATGTCGAATAAACAAGGAAAAATTCGGCGTTGGATATTCTAAATTCATTATTCGATATTTCCTTCCATTCGTATTTTATTTAAGGTCCCCTTTAGGTGGCGAACAATGCTATTTAGTTAAGGGAAAAACCAAAATTTAAGTTTCGCGCAAAGACGCCAAGACGCTAAGAAAAAATAAGCAAATCACTTTGCGCCTCGGCGTCTCTGCGCGAAAAACCTCTTAACTTAATAGCATTTAGGGGGCGGAGGGGGCTTTTTTTTATTATTTTTGCCTCTATGAGCGAAGAAAGATCACTGAACTTTATAGAAGAAATTGTTGAAGAAGATATAGCCAGCGGCAAACATGGCGGCCGGGTATTAACCCGTTTCCCGCCCGAGCCTAACGGTTACCTGCATATTGGCCACGCCAAGTCTATTTGCCTTAACTTTGGTTTGGCCCAAAAATACAACGGCAAAACCAACCTGCGTTTTGATGATACCAACCCCGTTAAAGAGGATGTAGAGTACGTTGACAGCATTAAAGAAGACGTTAAATGGCTGGGCTTTAACTGGGCCGAAGAATTATACGCTTCCGACTATTTCGACCAGCTATATGAGTTTGCGGTAACGCTTATTAAAGCCAACCTGGCTTATGTTGACGATAGCACAGCCGAAGAAATTGCCATACAAAAAGGCACTCCTACCGAACCCGGCGTACCCAACCAGTACCGCAGTCGCTCTGTTGAGGAAAATTTAGAGCTATTTGCCGATATGAAAGCCGGCAAATACCCCGACGGCGCTAAAGTGCTGCGTGCCAAGGTTGATTTGGCCGCACCCAACATGCACCTGCGCGACCCTTTGATGTACCGTATTAAACACGCCCACCACCACCGTACCGGCGATGCCTGGTGCATATACCCTATGTACGATTTTGCCCACGGCCAATCGGATGCTATTGAGCAGATAACCCACTCTATTTGTACGCTGGAGTTTATCCCCCACCGTGCATTGTACGAATGGTTTATTGAGCAATTGAGCATCTTCCCATCTAAACAATATGAGTTTGCCCGCCTTAACCTAAACTATACAGTAATGAGCAAGCGCAAGCTGCTGCAACTGGTGGTTGAAAAACATGTTGACGGCTGGGACGATCCGCGCATGCCTACCATTAGCGGCCTGCGTCGCCGGGGGTATACACCTGCCAGTATCCGCGAGTTTTGCGAACGCATCGGCGTAGCCAAACGCGAAAACATGATTGATGTTGGCCTGCTGGAGTTCTGCATCCGTGAAGACCTTAACAAAACCGCATGGCGACGTATGGCCGTGCTCGACCCTATAAAATGTATCCTGACCAACTACCCCGAAGGCGAGGTGGAGATTATGCATGGCGAAAACAACCCCGAGGCCGAAGATGGCGACGGCAGCCGCGAGTTTCCGTTTAGCCGCGAACTTTGGATTGAGCGGGAAGACTTTATGGAAGTGCCGCCCAAAAAATTCTTCCGCCTGGGCGTTGGGCTGATGGTGAGGCTAAAAAATGCCTACATCATCCGTTGCGACGATTTTGTGAAGGATGCCGATGGCAACGTAACCGAAATTCATTGCAGCTACCTGCCCGAGTCGAAATCGGGTAACGATACCAGCGGTATTAACGTGAAGGGCACCATTCACTGGGTGAGCGTACCACACGCCAAAACTGCCGAAGTAAGGCTGTACGACCGCCTTTTCCAGGTAGAGAACCCACAAAGCGAGGAAGGCGACTTTAAGGATTACATCAACCCAAACAGCCTGCACATTATCCCAACAGCCTACATTGAACCCGACCTGGCCAACGCCACACCCGGCACCGCCGTACAGTTCATGCGTAAAGGATATTTTACGTTAGATAAATACTCAACCGATGATAAACTGATCTTTAACAGAACAGTAACGCTGAAGGATGGGTGGGTTAAGAAGTAGGTTCGGGTTGCCGGTTGCGAGGTTCGAGGAGCCGGAGTTAGACATATAAAAAGGAAAGCCTTTCTCTCCACAAGAAAGGCTTTCCTTTTTATATGCAACTAAGTCTAAAACCCCAAATCCGTCGACCCCGAACCCCAAATCCGTCGACCCCGAACCCCAAATCCGTCGACCCCGAACCCCAAATCCGTCGACCCCGAACCCCAAATCCGTCGACCCCGAACCCCAAATCCGTCGACCCCGAACCCCAAAACTCGCAACCCGAACCTCGTAACCCGAACCTCGTAACCCGAACCCCTCAATACTTCCTATACACATTATACAGCACATTCAAATCCAGCTGGCCCATTGTGGGGCTGTCTTCAATTTGTACAAAATGGCGTTTAAAGGCGGTTATGGCGGCGGGCAGGTTGCTGGTATCGTAGCCTATCAGGCGCAGAGCGGTGGCGTAGTCAAAGTTATCGGGGGGCAGTTCCAGCAGTTCGTCGGGCCAGTAGCCGAAGCCTTTGGTGGCCAGTAGTTTCCAGGGGAATAGCGGGCCAGGATCGGGCTTGCGGGCGGGGGCAATATCCTGGTGGCCAATAAAGTTGGCCGTAGGTATGTTATAAGCCTTTTTAAGCTGGGCCAGCAGCGCCAGCAGGCTGCGTACCTGCGGGTCGGTAAAAGGCTCGTGGCCGTTGTTATCAATCTCGATACCTATCGAGCAGCTGTTCATATCGGTGATGCTGCCCCACTTGCTGATGCCGGCCTGCCAGGCGCGCAGGTAATCGTTAAGCATGTGTACCACTTTGCCATCCTTGCCCACCACGTAATGGGCGCTCACCTGTGGTTTTACCAGCGTAAAGGTTTTGATGGTTTGCGCCAGCGAATCCTGGGCTGTATAGTGGATAACTACATAGTTGGGCTTGCGGGCGTTAAAGTTAACGGTGCCAATCCACTCGCTGGGGATGGGGAGGCCGAGGCTATCAACCAACATGGCCGGCTGCCTGCGGCCAAACACTTCCAGCAGCGAGTCGGTTTGGTGGTTGTATACCTTGTTGGTGGCCGCATAGGGCATTACCTTGGGCGAGCAGGATGCAACGGTTATCAGTACAGCCAGGACCAGTATATAGTAAGCGGTATTTTTCATGGGCGCGGTAAGCTTAATACTAAAGTAAGCAAATAACGCATCGAAGCTCAAAATGTGTCGACCAAAATGTTTGGGGGATAAACCATTTTTCAAAATTCCTCCCTCGGGGCTACTGTGTGTACACAAGCCCCCTATAAAAAAAATTATCATCGAACGAGGTACAAGTGAGAAATCTTTAACGTCTTGCATCCCAAAAAACCTATCGAATTGCAGGGACTAAAAGAACTCACCTGTTTGTAACAACAATATACCCCACGTTTTTGCACCGTTGCGGGCTACCCTGCCAACGTGCGGGCAACCTGCCAAACGGTACAGGTAGCACCTACGGCGCACAAATCATTTTTATTATCGGGGGCTACAAACGGGTAGCGCCTATGGCGCAGGCTGCGAATGAGGGGCATAACATTTGACCAACAGTCCCTGACCGCCCCAACAACCCTACCCCAGCAAAGCCATAAAACCGGCCAGCGTGATGGCCATATCCGGTGACTGGCTGGTGCAGGCCACATTTTCGAACTCGTGCCAAGTGGGGTCAATGGTGGTATCGAACGTTGGGGGGCGCAAATCGGGCAGGTGCCAGTGGTGGTGGTAAAACCAGGTTTGGTCAATCAGTTTGGATTGGATGAGGGCGGCGAGCTCCTGAACGCCCACATTGCCCGGGTTGGCAAACACTACCGAACCGTATTTTTTATAGTTGCCGCCATCGCGGTACAGGTAGTTGAATAGGATGTTTGCCATGCCGCAAGTTATGCGGTCGGTTTGGATTGGACAATCGGAGATGAGTGAACTTTAAGACTTAAATCGCTCATTATGGACTTTAAGAAAATCGATGTCCGGGAAAAATTTCTGCGGTTCAATAAGTGATTTTCCATCATAATCGATAAAGTTGTGTTGGATACTTGGAATATCTTTATTCTTCAAAAAACTTGGTGATATTTTAATCTTAAGGTCTTCGGTAATGGTTAGTAAACCACAATCGAAAGCCTTGTCGTGCAACGTATTTAACGACAAACCATTTTTGGGATTCAGCCGGTTGCCTTTGTCCTTGCTCCAGGGTAAAATATGGCTGGCTACCAGCAGTTCGGTTTGTTTAATGCCGGTAATGCAGCACTGGTTATTAAAGTTGGTTAACACCATTTTGCGAAATAATGATTGATTTACCCGCACTATAACCAATCGCTGCCGTTCCTTGCCCTCTACATCGGGCAGGTTTTCCAGGTCTATATAATGGAGTTTTTCTATAGTGGTATGCCTCTTTTTGGCCAGCAGCTGTTCGCTTTCTATAAACTGCTCGTCCCAGTCTTGCATGTATTCATTCCAAATTTGGCTATCCAGCTTACTGGCATTTTCCAAGCCCTTAACCCCGCGATCTTTTAGCTTCGGGTCGAAACTGGCAAAGTTACCCAGCTTGCGGGCTACTGCACTTGGCGATCTATCTATAAGCGCAGCCAACTCAATCACATCGGCATTGCGCGAATGCATTTGGCCGAAAGGAATTTTGCAATACAAGTTTATAGCTAAAATGGATTGCTCCTTTGTCCAAAGCGCTTGGCCTTCTTTCATGGTTGGTTATCTTCTACCTCGAAAAATACATGTTTGCATTGAGTATTCAGGCATTGTTGAATTGATAGTTGACGAATGGTGTGCAGAAAATCCGAAATAATATCTGTTCTCGCTCCGCAGATGGGGCAAACTGTAGGGTGATCTCCTATGAAATAAAAACAAATCATTTTAACTAACTTAATTGAAGCCTAATGGAATTTAAAGAATTCATATATTAAAACGTCAGTTACAACTCAGGTAGTTTTGGTGCATAAATTCATTCTTTTAGGCTATTTTTTTTAAAAGAATTAAGGTTTTTGAGCAAAAAAACAGGAAACTCTTAAAAAAAAGCAACTTGTTAATGACTGAATTGATGAGTTGTATGTTGTAATTCATTGATTATAAATAAATTACCATTCCTGAGTAGTAACAAACGTCATAATATATCATTGATAGCCAATTTGCTTTTTTATCGGCATATGAGTCTTTTATATATTGTCATTTTAAGTAGAAAAGGCCTTTAAACAGTTCTGCCAAAGTATCAGACTTGAAATTTTGTTTCACCTCACATTCCCATATTTTTAAAACATGGTATCCTGCAGCTATTAAAAGATTCTCTGTCTTTAGGTCGTTGGCTATATTCTTGCTTATTTTCGTTTCCCAGTATTCCGTCCTGGATGCGGGCATTTTAAACAGCTTACAATTTGGGTGCCCATGCCAAAAGCATCCCTGTACTAAAATTACGGTTTTGTATTTGGGTAATACAATATCCGGCTTGCCGGGCAAATTCTTAACATGCAATCGGTAACGGAAGCCGTTTTTGTGCAGAAATTTTCGCGCCAAAAGTTCGGGCTTGGTATCCTTGCTTCGGATACGCGACATATTAAAACTGCGGACTGCCGCTGTGTGTACATCTGCCATAATTTATAATAACCAGTTATTTTTTAGATTGTTATTTGACTGACTAATTTAAAGCAGATTTGTTTTGTATTGAATTGCTAAAAATATTAGATTTGTTTGCGTTAGCATACCCACCCAAACATATATATTTGCAGCTTATGACCAATAAATACAGATCAATTGAAATATGTGCAGGTGCCGGCGGGCAGGCCATTGGGCTTGAGCAGGCAGGGTTTGAACATGTTGCCCTGGTTGAACTGGAGCATTTGGCTTGCCAAACTTTACGCTATAACCGCCCCGGCTGGAATGTTGTTGAAAAGGATGTTCGCGGGTTTTCGGCACATGGCTACCAGGATATTGATTTGTTTGCAGGGGGCGTTCCTTGCCCGCCGTTTTCGATAGCTGGCAAGCAGCTTGGGCGCGATGATGAAAGGGATCTATTCCCGGAAGCATTAAGGCTTGTGAGGGAGTGTAACCCAAAGGCGGTAATGCTCGAAAATGTTAAAGGAATACTGTCGAAGAAATTTGAGGGCTATCGCGAACATATCATTGGCGAACTGAACCTAATGGGCTATGAATGTAGCTGGCAACTGATTAACTCTTCGGACTATGGTGTTTCGCAGCTTCGCCCGAGGGCCATTTTGGTTGCTTTGAAGCAAGAATATTTTGAATATTTTACCTGGCCCCAAAAAAATGAAGCCGTCCGTCAGTCGATTGGTGAACTATTGGCCGGTGAGTTGAGCTCGGCCGGCTGGGATGCTGCTGCCTGGGCCAGGCAGGCTAACGGAATTGCGCCAACATTGGTAGGGGGCTCAAAAAAACACGGCGGGGCCGACCTTGGCCCAACAAGGGCGAAACAGGCCTGGGCCGAAATGGGAATTGATGGGCGTGGATTGGCAGATAGCCCGCCTGCGCCTGATTTTAATGCTATGCCGCGGCTTACCTTGCAAATGACCGCGCTTGTGCAGGGGTTCCCGCCAAGCTGGAAATTTGCCGGCCGTAAAACTCCTGCATACAGACAGGTAGGAAATGCTTTTCCGCCGCCTGTTGCAAAGGCCATTGGTCAATCGATATTTAATGCATTTGAGTTATATGAGCGAAAAAAAGGTGCGGGAAAAAGGATCGAAGGCAAAGCTGCGTGAGTTCTTTTTAGAGAATGCTGGCAAAGTGGTTAACAAAGATGAGCTTGGCAAAATTGCAGGTAAAAGTGAATGGGCAAGACGCGTTCGGGAGCTGCGCAATGAAGAGGGGATGAACATTGTGACCCATAATGACAGGGATGACTTAAAGCCTGGCCAGTATCTTTTAGTAAACCTGAAGCCACTACCGGCCTTTGACAGGGCAATATCAAAAGAAACACGTGCTTTTGTTTTAGACAGGAACGGATTTACGTGCCAGATGTGCGGGGCTGCCGCGGGCGAGCCACACCCCTACGATGCTAATCGTAAAACGCGTTTACACCTGGGGCACGTAATTGATAAATCTATGGGAGGAACAGATGATGCCGCTAATTTAAAAGCAATCTGCTCCGTTTGTAATGAAGGTGCATCAAACCTTACTTTGAACAGGCCCCAGGCGATAAAGTTGCTTGCCCAGATAAGGCGGGCACCGGCCAGCGACCAGCTTGATGTTTTAAAATGGATACTTCAAAAATTTCCGGATCAGGCAAAGAAACTGCTTGATGAATAACAGAGTAGACAGATAGCCGGTTCTTTGTACAAAACCCAGCAGCCAAAAGTTCGGGCTTAGTATTCTTGCCCCTAATCTGCGACATGTTGTAACTGCGGGTTTCTTTGGAGTGTACGTCGGCCATATTCAATTATAAAAAATATCGGCAACAATAGTTTTAATTATCCTCGTTATTCGCGCGGGGCCCCTGCTTTTAAATTGGGAATCATTGGGCTTTATGGTAAGGGATGTGTTGTGTTTTACCGCAGTTTCGCGTTAGGGATTGAAATGGATACCGGCCCGAGCCTAAGGCCTTGCAGGCGTATGAATGTAAAGCCCGGCGACGCTTCTACCAGCGGCGAACGCCCTGATTTAGTATCAAGTAGTGAGTATCAAGATTTTTTTGGGGACGGTAGCACTTATGGCTTGCATGATGTATACTTAGCATGTGGGGTGCTGAAACAAGTTCAGCATGACATTGGGGGGTTAAATCGTTGTCATCCTCCCTTCAGAATTTCGCGAAATTTTACCACTCAGGATGATATGTTGTAATTTCGATTGCGCAGGCCTGTCACCCTGAGCCTGTCGAAGGGTCGCGCGGAGAGGCCTTTGCCCGCTATGCTTCGACAGGCTCAGCATGACAGCGCTCTTTACGAAGTCATCGCGAAACTTTACAACTCAGGATGACGGTTGTTGTACTTTCGAGGTGCGTAGGCCTGTCACCCTGAGCCTGTCGAAGGGTCGCGCGGAGAGGCCTTTACCCGCTATGCTTCGACGGGGCTACCCATGACAACGCTCTTTAGTATGTCATTCCTCCTTCAGCGTTTCGCCAAATTTTATTACTACCCATGACGTGTTGAAAAACGGACGTCATCCCGATTGCTTGTTTCGGGGTTCCACAGGACGGGCAACCCGTATGAAGTACACTTAGCATGTGGGGTGCCGAAACAAGTTCGGCATGACATTGGGGGATTAAATCGACGTCATTCCCCCTTCAGAATTTGGCGAAATTTTGCACCTCAGGATGACAGTTATTTTACAAACCCGGCACTCAACATTTATTCCTTTATTTGCATTTAACAAAAAAGGGTATTGTTAATATAAATGAGCAATCTGAAAAAGGAATTATATGATTTGTGCATAGCCCACGTTCGCCGGAGCATGGATGCTGCGGAACTGGCTATCAGCGAAGCCCAAAAATCATCAAACGATGATACTAAAAGCAGTGCTGGCGATAAATACGAAACCGGGCGCGAGATGGCGCAGCAGGAAACCAACCGCAACCTGGCCCAGCTTAACGAGGCCAATAAATTACTGGTTGCTTTAAACCGGATAGGCACCATCGGTGCATCGGCCATTGCCGAAGCGGGCAGCGTGATTGTTACCAATAACGGTAACTTTTATATGGCTATAAGCGCCGGGGCATTACAGCTTCATGGCAAAAGCTATTTCGCCGTATCGCCGGGTTCGCCGGTGGGTATGAAACTGAGCGGGGCAAAAGCGGGCGACAGCTTTACGCTGAATGGTAAAACATATGTGATTGAATCGGTAAGTTAGCGCAACAATTGTTATTAATAGCAGGAAATTGGGTGTTGGGTATTCGATATTTATTATTAGATATTATTTATACTTCTGTTTTGTGAATTGAATATCCACCTTATAGTGGGTAAACAAGGGCCATGTATATCCGCAGGGAAATGGTGGTTAAAGTTGATAAGATTTATTTCGCGCAAAGGCGCAGAATGACTTGCTTATTTTTTCTTTGCGGCTTAGCGCGAAAAATCTAATAACCGGATACTGGTATAGCATAATATAGCTGATCACGAAATCTAAAAGGTGATTTTCCTGATTATAACACAGGCCGGTATCAAAACACATACGGGTCATTTTTGCCTGCCATTCACCCCTTGTACCTGGGCGATAAACTATTAAGCAAATTAACGTTGGCGGTATCGGTTTTATAACCACGCTGGTATGCGGCCTTTTGCCATTGCACCAATAACGACGATTGGGTTTGGGCAAAACATGTAAAGCCCTCAAATAGAAGCACACACACTGTGAGTACCCGGCTAAAAATTTGGATAGCGGTAATTTTCAAGCTATTGACAAGGTATTTGCAGTGAAAATATAAAATTTTATCTGCGCGGCCATTTTTTAATAATAAACGATATTACTTTTATAATTTATGCACTATAAATAAGGCAGCATTTAATAACCGGCTGCGTTAAATTATATTTTAATAGTTAAAAAGGGTGGTTTTTAACCCAAAATCAATAAAAATCAACTTTTTTTTAAAATAAAACCCTCCATTCATAAAATCATGCAGTAATCATCAAATATCTATTACTATATTTGATGTTAACAAAACTGGGCAAATAAAACAACCTTGCCTTTTATAAATTAAAGATTGATGAACATATTTGTAGGAAGCCTTCCTTTTCAATTAGAGGAAGCCGATTTAAAAGAGCTTTTTGAAGCGTACGGTGAAGTAAGCACTGTAAAAATTATTATTGACCGTGAATCTGGCAGGAGCAAAGGTTTCGGATTTGTTGAAATGCCTGATGATGAAGCTGCACAATTAGCTATCACCGGTTTAAACGGATCAGATGTTAGAGGCAGATCAATTGCTGTTAGCCAGGCTGAAGACAAAAAACCACGCGACAACCGTGGCGGCGGTGGTTATGGTGGCAACCGTGGCGGCGGTGGCGGCTATGGCGGCGGCGGTAACCGTGGCGGTGGCGGCGGTGGTTATTCAAAAGATAGCCGTGGCGGCGGCGGTGGCAGCCGTTGGTAAATTATAAATAAACAACGTGCCGGGTATTGGTACCCGGCATGTTGCTGTTAATAATACATCTACTTACTGTACTTTGTGGGATTGGTTTAGCAGGTTTTTTTACCTGCTGTGATAGTACTATATCAAAAAACCATGCTTATATTATATTTCCGGCGATGATGCCTGCGGTAGCTTTACCTCAAATGTAGCGCCCTGTTCCGGAACCGAAAATATATTAAACGTTCCCTTAAGGCTTTCAACCAGGTGCTTTGCAAGCGCCAGGCCAAACCCGTACCCGTTTTCGCCGCCGGTACCATTTGTTGATATGGCATTGCCCTGCAATATAGCGGCTATTCCATCAGCATCCAGACCAACGCCCGAGTCGGTTACTTTTACCTGCAATATGTTTTCGTTCCTTTTTTCAATCAAATCCAGGTCGACAATAACAAAGCCATTATTCGGGGTGAATGTGATAGCGTTCGAGATCAGGTTGCCGGTTATCTGCAGCAACTTATTTTTTGAAAACGGAATGGTTTCTGATGCCGGCGACGTATTTACTGTAAACGTTATATGCTTGTTCATAGCCTGTGGCACATAAAGTTTTTCCAGCTTATCTTTAAATACCATCTGGTTAAATTCGTTTCCCTTCAATTTGGGCACTTTCTTATCTTTTTTATCCGCACTCAAAATTTCGTCGGCAAGATCCAATATCGACCGGTCACTTTTGTGTATCAGGTTCATAAACTCCAGTATCTCGTCCATCTGGTTTTCATCGCTTTGCTCCCGTATCAGTTGTGCCAAACCAATAATTCCGCTTAAAGGGCCACGAATATCGTACGCTACTTTCTTTTGAATTTGTTTAGCTTCGGATAAATTATTTCACAGGCCATCAATCACTTTGATATATTTAAGCCTGTTCACAATTTCGCCGGCAATAATCTTCAACAACTCTACCTTTTCGGTGTTAAGTGTTTTTGACGAATGCGCGTCAACCACCCACAAAGCGCCTATGGTGTGATTATCTACATTGAGTGGGATACCATAATAATAGCGCAGGTGTGGGCCGCCGGTAACATAGGGCCTGTCTTTAAATCGCTCTTCGGCGCTCAGGTCGGCAATTTCCATGTTATCATCACGCATTAATAAGTATTGACAAACGGATTCCTCGCGCGGCATTTGCTCCAGGTCCATGTTATTGGTAGATGTCGTCCATTGGGTATAAGAATCGATTAGGTTAACCAGCGGCATTTCGGTGCCTGCAACTTTGGCGGCAAGTTTGGTAAGGTCTTTAAAGCTATCGGCATGGGCGCCATAATCCAAATCAAGTTCCGACAGTGTCATTATCCTGTCCATTTCGTTTTCGGGGATCGGGGGAGTGGGCATATAATCAATTAGTTACGGCATTATACCGCCGTGTACCGCCAATTGTTTTGTCACAATATTTGGTATATGTAATTTTACAAAACGCCCCGGTTGTAAAACATTGCAAATCGCGTTTAAGATTTCGGGATCAAATATATTGTGCTATATCAGTATCAATGGTATCATGCTATCAGATTTTTCGCGCCGAGTCGCTAAGCCGCAAAGAAAAAATAAGCAAATCACTTTGCTTCTCGGCGCGAAATAAATCTTATCAACTTTAAACGCGATTGCTGATAAAACATTAATTGCAGTTGCAGCATTTTATTAAAAATATGTAATTTAACATTTCCTAAAAGTCGATTATTTATGGAAAGCAAAAAACCTTGTACGGGGCCCGATGAAGACCTGGATGTGAAGGATAGTTCGCGCAGGAATTTCCTGAAACAATCAACACTGCTAACCGCCGTAGCCCTTACACCGGGTACGGCCATGAAAGCAGCCGCCGGCCATGTAGATGAGCAGATTGCCGCCGCTTTTGAAAAAATGCCGTTAAAAATGCAGGTAAATGGCAGGCAGCAAAACCTGTCGGTTGAGCCACGATCAACCCTGCTGGATATTTTACGCGAGCAACTCGACCTAACCGGCACCAAAAAGGGCTGCGATCATGGCCAATGCGGCGCATGTACTGTTCATGTAGACGGGCATCGCATAAACTCCTGCCTTACATTGGGCATTATGATGAACGGCAAAAAAATTACCACCATTGAAGGCCTTGCCAATGGCGATAAGCTACACCCTATGCAGGAGGCTTTTATAAAACATGATGGTTTCCAATGTGGGTATTGTACACCGGGGCAAATCATGTCGGCGGTTGCCTGTATTCGCGAGGGGCATGCCAACTCCGAACACGAGATACGCGAATATATGAGCGGTAATATTTGCCGCTGCGGCGCTTACCCCAATATAGTAAATGCCATACAGGAAGTGAAAGACGGGGGGATGGCCGTATGAAGCAGTTTCAATATGTTAAGCCGGCAACACAGCAGGCCGTGCTGGATGCAGTGGGCAAACCCGGCAGCAAGATCATAGCGGGCGGTACCAATCTGGTCGACCTCATGAAACGAGGCGTAATGGCGCCTGATAAACTGGTTGATATAAACCAGTTGCCGTTAAAAAATATCGGTATTACTAAAAACGGATTGCACATTGGCGCACTTGCGCTCAACAGTGTGGTATCTGAAAATAATTTAGTAGCCCAAAACCAGCCGCTTTTGGCTATGGCGCTTAAGTCTGGCGCATCGCCGCAATTGCGCAATATGGCTACGGTGGGCGGCAATATGATGCAGCGTACCCGTTGCGGGTATTTTTATGATACTACCATGCCTTGTAATAAACGTGTGCCGGGTACAGGCTGCGGGGCAATGGAAGGCATTAACCGGATGCACGCTATTTTTGGTGCAAGCCCCCAATGTATAGCTGTACACCCCAGCGATATGTGCATTGCTCTTGCCGTGCTGGATGCTATTGTTATTATAGCCGGTAAAAAAGGCGAACGCCGCCTGCCATTCACCGAATTTCATCGCCTGCCGGGAGATCATCCCGAACTGGATAACCGTTTGGCTAAAGATGAACTGATTGTTGGGGTAGAAATACCTGATAATAACTTCGCCAAAAGTAGCTACTATTTAAAAATCCGCGACAGGCAATCATACGCTTTCGCGCTGGTTTCGGTGGCGGCGGCGCTTGAAATAGATAACGGGCTGATAAAAAATGCCCGGCTGGCCATGGGCGGCGTTGCTCATAAACCCTGGCGGCTTTTTGATGCCGAAAAATCACTTGTTGGGAAACCTGCAACGGAAGAAAACTTTGCACATGCAGCACAGCTTGCTATGCAGGGGGCTATAAGCCATGGCGGTAATTCATTCAAATTAAAATTGGCGCCGGCTACCATTACCGAGGCTTTAAAACATGCAGCAGGCTTAGTTTAACATCACAATGAAAACAGCGATAAACAAAACTATGCTCTCATCATCAGAAGGCATGAGCCGGATAGACGGAAGGTTAAAAGTAACCGGAGCAGCAAAATACTCGGCCGAATATACACCTGCAGGCCTAACGTACGGCGTTTTGGTAGGCAGTACCATTACCAAAGGCAACATTATAGCTATTGATACCAAAGCTGCCCTTAAAGCGCCCGGCGTATTGGCCGTACTTACCCATTTAAACGCACCCAAAGTGCCCGGCGACCAGCCCGAAAAGGATAAAAAGGTAGTAGCTAAAGGCGCGTTAAAGGTTTTTTATGACGACAAGATTTACTACAACGGGCAGCCCATTGCCATTGTAATTGCAGATACCTTTGAGCGCGCATTGTTTGCAGCATCACTGGTAAAGGCAGAATACAAGGCCGAAAAGCATATCACCAGCTTGCCCGACAATATGGACAAAGGCTTCCCCCCACATGGCGAAGGTACTTACAAACGTGGTGCCGAAGATGCCTGGAAAACGGCACCGTTTAAATTGGAGCAGGAATATATTGTGCCTACGGTAACCCATAACCCTATGGAGCTGCATGCCATTATTGCCCGTTGGGATGCTGATGATAAATTAAGCGTATGGGATAAAACGCAGGGCGTTAAAGATACCCAGCAGGATTTGGCGCGCCTGTTTAAACTCCCCAAAGAAAATGTACAGGTACATTCGGAATTTGTTGGCGGGGCATTTGGCAGCGCTTTACGTACCTGGCCGCATGAAGTAGCCGCCATACTTGGTGCAAAAGTGGTAAAGCGGCCGGTAAAGGTGGTTTTAAGCCGTGCCGATATGTTTACATCGGTAGGTTACCGCCCGTTTACCTGGCAAAAAATTGGCATTGGCGCCACAGCCGATGGCAAGCTTACCGGTATTACCCATGAAGCTGCCGGGCAAACCTCATCGTACGAAAACTTTGCCGAGGGGCCAACCCGAGTAAGCCACGATCTATACGCCTGCCCTAATATAAATACCAAATATCATATTGTAGCATTGGATATTGCCACCCCTACCTGGATGCGCGGACCGGGCGAAGCAACCGGTGCGTTCGCGCTGGAGTCGGCACTGGATGAGTTATCCTATCAATTAAAAATAGACCCCGTTGAACTGCGGATACGTAACTATGCGGAAAAGGATCCGGGTAGCGGTAAACCTTTTTCGAGCAAGTTTTTGAAAGAAGCATACGAGCTGGGCGCCGATCATATAGGCTGGAAAAACCGGAAGGCAGAGCCAGGCTCGGTAAAAGAGCATGGCTGGTATGTTGGCTACGGCATGGGGAGTGGTATGTTTGGCGCCTACCGCGACAGGGCTACCATTAAAGCCGTAATGAAAGCCGATGGAACCTTATTGTTACAAAGCGCGGTAAGTGATATTGGCCCGGGTACGGGCACGGCTATGGTACTAATAGCTGCCGAACAAATGAATATGCCAGCCGAAAAGATAAGGTTTGAACTTGGCGATTCATCGTTGCCCAATGCCCCCGGTCAGGGTGGTTCGGCAACTACGGCAAGTGTCGGTTCGGCAGTATACAAAGCCTGCGCCGATTTAAAAGAGAAATTTCAAAAGCTAACTGGCAATGGCGGCTCCGATACCCCCGATTATGTAAAAATATTGAAAGACCACAACCTCCCGTCGCTGGATGTTACCACCGAGACAGATGGAGGAAACGGGATGCAAACATATGCCATGAACTCCTGGTCGGTACATTTTGTAAAGGTTTTGGTGAATGCCGCAACCGGTGTTGTTAAAATAGACAAGGTTGCTTGCGTAGCCGATTGTGGCCGCATCATTAGCCCCAAAACGGCGCGCAGCCAGGTTATAGGCGGGGCCATAGGAGGGCTTGGCATGGCTTTGATGGAGGAATCGGTGATCGATCACCGGTATGGCCGCTATATCAACAATAATTTTGCCGATTACCACGTGCCGGTAAATGCCGATATCCCGCAAATAGATGCCCTGTTTGTAAACAAACCCGACCCCATCATCAACCCGATGGGCGCCAAAGGCATGGCCGAAATAGCCCTTATAGGCATGGCCGCCGCAGTAGCCAACGCAGTATATAACGCCAGCGGAAAGCGGGTACGGGAGTTGCCCATAACACCGGATAAGGTGATGGGGTAGGGGCAAAAATACGCTGTTGCGAATATTAAAACCGGATAGCTAAAGTAAAATGGAGAAGCGGCGTAGAAGACTTCCAATGCTATTAAGTTAAGAGGTTTTTCGCGCAAAGACGCAGAGGCGCAAAGTGATTTGCTTATTTTTTCTTAGCGTCCTGGCGTCTTTGCGCGAGACTAAAAATTTAATATTCTCCTTAACTTAATAGCATTGAGAAGACTTACGAAGTTTAACTCAATTTAATTGTCTTTTGGTTTCGTTGAGGGTTATGCCGTTTTACTTCGTAAGTCTGGGATATTCAATTGCCATGGGTAATTATGTACAGGAACTGCGCAGCTATCCGGCGATTAAAAGTTTACATTCAGAATACTTCTTTTTGCCGGCAACGCTAATCATTTCACCTGCGTAATTGTTATACTCGCAACAATATATACCCGACATGAAAAAACTAATCATAATTACTTTACTCATCGCTTTTAGCACATTCGCCTTTGCACAAAGCAAAAAGGTGGTTTGCTGCGCTAATCTTTCATCAACCCGGCAATTTGCTATGCTGGCATCCAACCCCCAATTTCGGATGGCGCATCTAAAGCCTTTGCCAATCCGTTTTCAAAGTAGCATCGGCGTAAACATTACCTATAAAACACCCGACGGAAAAACATCAACGGCTTATATGCTGAAAGCTAAAACCCCTACCAATAACTATATCCTGGTGATCCACGAATGGTGGGGGCTTAATGATTACGTAAAGCGCGAATCGGAAAAAATTTATAACGACCTGGGCAATGTAAATATCATAGATCTGGATCTTTACGATGGCAAAATGGCCACCGACCCGAAGGAAGCCGGCAAATTAATGCAGGCCGTTGTTGAAGACAGGGCTAAAGCCATCATTAACGGAGCCATAACTTATACCGGCGCCGGTGCGCACATAGCAACAATTGGCTGGTGCTTTGGCGGCGGCTGGAGTTTGCAAACCGGTTTGCTTGCCGGTAAAAAGCTGGTGGGCAGCGTTATGTATTACGGCATGCCCGAGCAGGATGTAGCCCGCCTTAAAACTTTAAACGGCGATGTATTGGGCAATTTTGCCAACAAAGACCAATGGATAAACCCTAAAGTAGTGGGTAAGTTTAATGATGATATGAAAGCCGTCGGCAAAAAACTGTACCTGCACCAATACGACGCCGGCCACGGTTTTGCCAACCCCAGCAATCCGGCCTATAACAGCGATGCTACTAAAGATGCTTACGCCAATACCATAGCGTTTTTTAAAGCAAGGTTAAAATAAACAAAAGTGCTAAAGTTACGTTCTTGGGGGGCGAGTTAATCCTTGCTCCCTTTTTCGTAACATTGCATAAATTTTTATCCGTTTGACCACTTCTACTAAAAAAACAATTTCCTATCTACTTAAAGCCGGTATAGTAATAATAGCTGCATGGTTTATTTACCGTCAGTTTTCAAAAAAAAATGATGAACTGAAGGAGTTTGAACTATTAGCATCCCATTTAAGTGTTGCTAAAGTAGTTTTTACGCTGGGTGTTGTAGTGTTGCTTATGTTTTTAAACTGGTTTTTGGAGGCCCTGAAATGGCGTTACGTTACCAAAACCCTGATAGCCATCTCCTTATGGGAAGCTGTTGAAGCCGTTTTTTGCGGGCTTACCTGGGCTGTAACCACACCCAACCGGGTTGGTGAATACGGTGGCCGTGTTATGTTTTTACCAAACCGAAAAAGGATACCCGGTGTTTTTGCTATGGGCGTAGGCTCATTTAGCCAGGCATTAATTACCAATGTGTTGGGCATAATTTCGTCTGTTTGGTTTGTGCTTAGTTTTATTGATGATAAAAAATGGGTGTATATAACCATTGTAGCCATTTTGGGTGTGCTGGTTTTACTGCAGCTTATCGTTTATTTTCATATTAAGTGGGTGGTATATTTATTTGATAAAATTGCTTTTATCCGTAAATATCACCGTTTTTTTGATGTATTGAGCCGCTACAAAACCCACGAGCTTCTTAAAACCATGGCCTTTAGCCTGGCAAGGTATGTTACTTTTACATTTCAATATTATCTGGTATTCCAACTGCTGGTGCCGCAAATATTCATTATCCCTATGCTGCTGGTGCTTATAGTATTTTTCTTTGTCACATCAACCCTGCCCTCGCTCGATTTATTTGATATCGGGGTGCGCGGTTTTACAGCGGCGCACCTTTTTATATACGTCACCGATCAAAAATTGGCCGTTATATCCTGCGTTTCGCTCATATGGCTTATAAATTTGTTTATTCCTGCTATTTTAGGCTCTTTATTTGTTTTTAAACTCAAATTCTTTGATCGCAACGCTTAGTATAATTTCGTTATTGTTTACAGCCTTTTATGTGCTGTTTGTAATTTACATCATAAAGGGGTGGTTTAACATAAAAACCACAACCGGCGCAAATAAAACCGCTTTTAATACAAGGGTTACTATACTTATAGCGGCCCGCAACGAGGCCGAAAGTATCCATTTAACCATTGGCGATATACTGGCACAGGACTATCCCAAACATTTGCTTGAAGTTATTATTGTTGACGATCACTCTACAGATGATACCGCTGCTATTATCGGGAGCTTTGCAGATCAGGGTATTACGTTGATAAAACTTAATGAGGACCAGCCGTTAAATTCCTATAAAAAAAAGGCCATAACCGAGGCCATTCAATTATCAACCGGCGAGCTGATGGTAGCCACAGATGCCGATTGCCGGATGAACAGCAAATGGATATCAACCATAGTAACTTACTACGAAACCGAAAACCCGGTGCTTATTTCGGCCCCGGTGACATTTTTCCAGGAGAAATCGGTATTTGAGCTGATGCAAACGCTGGAGTTTTCTTTTTTAATAGGTATTGGTGCGGCATTTATTGGCAATGGAAGGGCATCAACCTGCAATGGTGCCAACATGGCCTATCGTAAAGATGTATTTAATGAAGTTGGCGGCTTTAAAGGTATCGATCAGCTGGCATCGGGCGATGACGAATTGCTACTGCAAAAAGTGGCGGTGCGCTATCCCGGCCGCATTGGTTTTATCAAACAAACAGATGCCATTGTATATACCCATGCCAAGCCCAATTTAAAGGAGTTTATGCAGCAGCGTAAGCGCTGGGCATCAAAATTTACCATGTATAGGGATAAAAAGATTGTTATTATCGGTCTAATCTTCTGGCTTTTTAATATCTCTATACTGCTGAATTTTTTCCTGGGGCTGTTCTTTGCAGATATTTTTAAACTTTTTTTGGTGCAGTTTTTAGTGAAGTATTTTTTTGAGGCTATTTACCTTATACCGGTTACCTCGTTTTTTAAGCGCAGCTACCTGGTAACCCTGCTGGTAATTACCATACCGGTGCACGTGGTTTATCTGGCCTATATGGGCTTAATTGGCAGCAATAAAAGTTACCACTGGAAGGGCCGCCAGGTTAGGTAGCCGGGGCAGTTTTTAATAACAATGTAATTTGTGGCCCCGCCGATTGCTTATTGTACCTATTTAAGCGATATTTAGCCAAACGGAACTATTAACTATTGGCCCAGCTTACCCCTTCAAAACGCACCTGGAACGCATTTAAGCGTAATAAAATTGCCGTGGCCGGGCTTGTTTTCATCGCAATAATAATATTGGTGGCAATATTGGGGTATTTGATAATGCCCGATAACACCCCGCAGGCCAATAACATGACTATACAGTTAAGCATTAAAAAACCCGGCGCAAAATTCATGATGCTGCTTATACGCAAGGGCGAGCAGGTGGATACAGTGGGTTTTTTTAAGCGGATGTTTTTTGGGCAACCATCATTTTACAGGGAAGTGCCTATCAGGGGGTATTACTTTAAACAAGATTCTATCCACGTAAACGAATATATTGGCGATGAGGATAAACCCGACCCCAAAGCCTACAATATTTTTGAAGTAGTAACCGGCATTAAGCCACGCTATCATTTCAATAAAGTGTTGTTAAACCCTACACTCACCTGCCAAAAAACGGCGGAGATATACAGGAATTTTACTGATAAAATTAAAGGCGAACAAATAATTACCAGGACCTTTTTGCTGGGTACCGACGTTTACGGGCGCGACCTGCTGAGCCGCCTGTTGCTGGGTACACGCATTTCATTGGCTGTCGGGCTGATGTCGGTGATTATCAGCATGTTTTTAGGAGTAACCATTGGTTCCACAGCAGGATACTTTGGTGGCTGGATTGATGGTGCTTTAAGCTGGGTAATGAATATATTATGGTCGTTGCCGGCGTTGTTGCTGGTTATTGCTATATCATTTGCATTGGGGAAGGGACTTTGGCAAATATTTATTGCCGTAGGCTTATCCATGTGGGTTGAGGTAGCCCGCCTGGTACGTGGCCAGGTAATGAGCCTGAAACAGGTTGAATACATAGAAGCTGCCCGCGCCCTGGGGTTCAATAACAGGCGCATTATTACCAAACATATTTTGCCAAATATAACCGGGCCAATTTTGGTACTGGCATCTTCAAATTTTGCTTCGGCTATTTTGTTAGAGGCCGGGCTTAGTTTCCTGGGTTTTGGCGCACAGCCGCCGATGCCTACCTGGGGCGGTATGATTAAGGAGCATTACGGTTACATCGTTATGGATTCGGCTTTCCTGGCTATTATTCCGGGCCTTGCCATTATGCTGTTAGTGTATGCTTTTAACCTGGTTACAGTTGGTTTACGCGATGCTTTCGATATAAAATCACAAAGTACGCGCATTTGAAAATATTTTTTTTACTTTAGTCATGCGACTAAAAACAAATGCAATACAAAGACGATAGTTCTGGCGAAGACGAATTAATTAGGCTGTTGCTGAAACGGCAATCCGAGTTGAATTCCTTATTGGAGATCACCAGGGCCATTAATAAGAATACTTCTACCCCAATCCTGATACAAATGCTGGAGGTTATCCTGCAAAATTACCTGCAGGTTGGCAAGCTCCGTTTCCTGATAGAAAAGGAAAATAAGTTTGTCTGTATCTCTAAATATGGCGGCGAGACGGAGTCGGCCATGGCCTTGAGCCGGGCATGTGATAAATTAAGGAAAGTTAAATCGCCTGTTGCGATAGCCGATCACCAGGATATTACCCTGCGCAAGTACAATTATTTTATTCCAATATATCACAAAAGTAAAGCCCTGGCTTACGCGCTTATCGGCGATTTTGATACATCGGGCGAGATGCTAAGCAATGATCTTAACTTCATCCAAACCCTGATGAATGTGATTATAGTAGCGCTGGAGAATAAAAAATTATTTAAAGAGCGTTTGCAATCAGAACGCTTTCAGCGCGAGATGGAGCTTGCCGTAGAGGTGCAGAATATGCTGATCCCGCTCAGGATTCATAAAGATGATGCAGTAGAAGTTGGCGCTAAGTATCTGCCCCATCAAAATATTGGAGGTGATTACTTTGATTTTATCCGCCTTAATGAAAACGAATTTTTATGGTGTATTGCCGATGTATCGGGTAAAGGAATATCGGCGGCGCTGCTGATGGCAAATTTTCAGGCCAGCCTGCATGCCTGGGCTGCCGTGGAAGACGACCTTACAAACATTATTGACCGCCTTAATAAAATAGTGCTTAACAATACCAAGGGCGAACGGTTTATTACCCTGTTCCTGGCACGTTATAACCAAAAGAAGCGAAAACTCAATTATATAAACTGCGGCCATAATCCTACTATTCTGTATGCCGATGGCGAGGCTATCCCTTTAAAGCTGGGCACTACAATGATTGGCGTTTTTGAAGAACTGCCTTTTTTAAACGAAGGAGAGGTTGATATCGAACCCGGCAGCCTGATTGTAAATTATACCGATGGTTTGATGGACTTTGAATCAACCAGTAACAAGGTTTGGAATGAAGATAAATTACTTGCCTTTGTAAAAGCTCACGGTAACTTATCCCCCGATAATTTTAACGACCTGCTTTTAGATCACCTGAGCCTTGGGCATAAAAGCAAGCCAATAGACGATATTACCCTGCTTACGCTGAAGATATTTTAATACACACGAATAGGCGCGAATTGAAGCGAATTTCACGAATTCCGATCTATAGGTATGTTAATGAACTTTTCTTCGGTCTTGATACTTGATACTAACTACTTGATACTTCTCTGATACTTATTTTATCTTTGTAACATGTTGGCAGCAAGGTACCAGTTTGAATTGATTGAGGCGGGATGTGATGAGGCTGGGCGTGGCTGCCTTGCCGGGCCGGTGTTTGCAGCAGCAGTTATTCTCCCTCACGATTTTGATCATGATTTACTGAATGACTCCAAGCAGGTATCCGAAGAGATAAGGTATCAGCTACGCACAGAAATTGAAGAGCGGGCCATAGCCTGGGCCGTTGCATCGGTTGATAATTTTGAGATAGACGAGATCAACATTCTTAATGCCTCTTTCCTGGCGATGCATCGCGCGATAGAAAAATTGCACATAGCGCCACAGTTTTTAATTATCGATGGTAACCGGTTTAAAAAATATCCAAACGTTCCGCACGAGTGTATCATTAAGGGCGATGGTAAATATTTTAGTATCGCAGCGGCCTCCATATTAGCCAAAACCTACCGGGACGACTATATGTTAAAAATTGCTGCCGAACACCCGGAATATGATTGGCATACAAACAAAGGCTATCCAACTATAAAACACCGCGAAACCGTTATGAAAATTGGATTTACGCCATATCATCGTAAAACTTTCAGGGTGAGCGATCCGCAGCTGAGTATTTTTTGAAGATAGTTTGGGCAGATGTTTTGATAACCACTTTCTGCTTGGTATTTTTGTGACAAACCCATCAATCATTTGAAGATCCTTATATTAACACATCGTGTCCCATTTCCGCAAAATGGCGGATATGCCATAGTGGTGTGCAATACCATAAAAGGATTAATTGTCCTGGGGCATGAAGTGTCGCTGGTGGCATTAAATGCGCAAAAGTACAGCAGCAGTTATTATGAAAAGGATGAGCTGGAAGATAAAATAAATTATACCTCGTTTAAAATCAGCATCAATGTATCTATGGTTGATGCTGTGGTGAATCTGTTCCGCAAAAAATCAAACAATGTAGATAGGTACTACGATGCGGAGTTTGAGAAATTGCTTACCCGGGAGCTAAAGCAAACGGCATATGACATTATCCAGTTTGAGGGCCTGTTTGTAACGCCATACCTGGCATCTGTCCGTAAGGTATCAAAAGCCAAACTTATTTACCGGTCGCATAACATCGAACACCAGGTTTACGAGCGGCTTGCACATCAAAAAACCGACCTGCTGAAAAGGTGGTACCTGCGCATGGTTGCCCGCCGCATTAAAGATTACGAATTGCAACAGCTTAATAAGTTTGATGCAATTGCTGTATTTACGGCCGAGGATAAAAAAACGGTACTGTCATATGGCGCCACCATTCCGGTTGAGATTTTTCCTGTTGGAATAGATCTTACCCGGTATCGGCCGGATTTTGGTAAAACAGAATTCCCGAGCTTGTTTTTCCTTGGTTCGCTGGATTGGCTGCCCAACCGCGAGGGAATAGAATGGTTTATTGACAATTTTTATAAAGACCTGACAGAAGGCGATTTGCGCGTTAAATTTTACGTGGCCGGTCATAACATTCCCGAGCGTTTTGATGACTACGAGGTAATGGGTAAAATATTTATCCAGGGCGAGGTTGACGATGCTTTTGATTTTGTAAATAGTAAAGCCATTATGATTGTTCCGCTTTTATCAAGCGGTGGCATGCGTGTAAAAATTGTTGAGGGGATGGCCATGCAAAAATGTATCATATCTACCGCCTTAGGAGCCGAAGGTATAAACTTTACCAACGGTGCCAATATTATGATAGCCAATGATCGTGCCGAGTTTTACCATGCTATAGAACGATGCATATCTGATGAGGAATTTTGCAAAAACGTAGGCCTTAATGCCCGTAAATTGGTTGAGCAGCAGCATGATGTAAATAAGGTGGCAAAGGATTTGGTTAAGTTTTATAAGAAGTTAGCCACACCTAAATCCTCTCCAAAAGAGAGGACTTAATTTTTTTCCTGAACTACAAAGCCGCCTTTAATTCCTTCTCTTTTGGAGAAGGTTGGGATGAGGCTGATTTTTAATTACCTTTGCGGCTGATTGAACTGACCACATGAAGAATACTGCTTTAACCGATGTACATATAAAAGCCGGTGCCAAAATGGTGCCTTTTGCCGGCTACAATATGCCCGTGCAATACGTGGGTATTAACGCCGAACACGAAACCGTACGCAAGGCGGTAGGCGTGTTTGATGTAAGCCACATGGGCGAATTTATTTTAAAAGGCGATAACGCGCTTGACCTTATCCAACGGGTTACAAGTAACGATGCTGCTAAATTATTTGATGGCAAAGTGCAATACTCATGCCTGCCAAACGAAGACGGCGGTATTGTTGACGATTTGCTGGTTTACCGTATTGACGAAAAAACGTACATGCTGGTGGTTAACGCATCAAATATTGACAAAGACTGGGACTGGATCTCGAAGTACAATACTAAAGGCGTTGATATGAAAAACATATCCGACGGTACTTCACTACTGGCCATCCAGGGCCCCAAAGCTGCCGAAGCGCTACAAAGCCTTACTGATGCCGACCTGGTATCTATGGAATACTACACCTTTAAAAAGGGAACTTTTGCAGGTGTCGACAATGTGCTTATTTCGGCTACAGGTTACACCGGAGCAGGCGGATTTGAGATTTATTTTGATAACCAATACGCAGAACAGATCTGGGCTGCAATATTTAAAGCGGGCGAACCATTCGGCATAAAACCGATTGGTTTAGGCGCGCGCGATACCTTACGTTTAGAAATGGGCTTTTGCCTGTACGGTAATGATATTGACGATACCACATCGCCATTAGAGGCCGGGCTTGGCTGGGTAACCAAATTCAATAAGGAATTTACCAATGCCGAAGCTTTGCTGCAGCAAAAACAAGCAGGCGTAAGCAAAAAGCTGGTTGGTTTTGAAATGATAGACCGCGGTATTCCACGCCATGATTACCCTATTGTTGACGCCGATGGCAATACCATAGGCAAAGTAACATCGGGCACGCAATCGCCATCGCTACAAAAAGCCATTGGTATGGGTTATGTTGATACAGCTTTTGCTAAAGAAGGTACAGAGATTTTCATCAGCATCCGCGACAATAAAATCAAAGCGAAAATTGTAAAGCCGCCTTTTTACAAATAGGAAGCCCAGCCCCCTAACCCCCTGAAGGGGGAACAAGAGTTGGCAACTCTAATTTATTATTAAAACAAATGTCTGAAAGTATTGATAACCAAACTCCCCCTTCAGGGGGCCGGGGGGCACACGTTTGCCTTACCCCGGCATTGCTGTCACTTTTTAATGTGGAAGAGTACATTGTAGTGGTTATTGATATTTTCAGGGCAACATCATCTATATGTTATGGGATTGAAAACGGTGCTGAGGCTATTATCCCGGTATCACAGGTTGAGGAGTGTTCCGCGTATAGAGAGAAAGGGCTGGATTACCTTTTGGCGGCAGAGCGCGATGGAAAAGTAGTTGACGGCTTTGATTTTGGTAATTCGCCATTTTCATACACTGCCGAAAAAGTTGCCGGTAAAACAGTGGTACTTACCACCACCAACGGCACACACGCGCTGCATTTATCCCGCGCAGCTAAAAAGATTGTGATAGGATCGTTCCTAAACCTTACTGCACTAAGTGCCTGGCTCAAAACGCAGAACGATAATGTACTGTTGGTTTGCGCTGGGTGGAAAAACAATTTCAACCTTGAAGATACCCTGTTTGCGGGTGCTGTAATTGACCAGTTAAAAACTGGCGGTTATGTTTTGGATGATGCCGCGCTGGCCGCCAATGATTTGTTCCAGTTGGGTAAGCACGACATTAACAATTACCTCAAAAAAACATCTCACGGCGAGCGGCTTAAAAAATTAGGTATCCAAAAGGATATCGATTTTTGTTTGCAGGTAGATATTGCAACCGCTATCCCTGTTTTGGATGGCGAACGGCTGGTCCGATTGAATTAACATATCACAGATTTGCTCTTTTTCGTCTTTTTCTCCAGGTTTTAAACAACCAGTAGCTCAACATTATTGCAATGGCGTATGGCCATGATGATATCAAGCCCAAAAACAGGTTTTGCAAGGCTGTCCAGCCATCAGATAAAGCAGTTTTAAACTTGTAACCAAAGCCAACGCCCTTGTCGGTTTTCTCTACTTGCTTGGTGTAAAAAGTTATAGCTAAAAAACTATAGGCTACCTGTTTATTCAGGTAAATTAGTTGTCCCTGGGTCGACTCTATATCACTACGGATCTCGGTTATTTTATTTTCTATTTCAAGCAAGTCTGGTATCCGGGATGCTTTTTTTAGCAAATCAAGGTATCGTTTCTCCAGTATCATTTTGTTTTGTAACCGCGTTTTGATATCTATATAACGGGTACTTACATCAGTTACCGAAATGTTCTTAGTATCGATCTTATCTGCTGTTGATGAAACAGAATCGAGCATAAAATCAAAGTATTTAGCTGGAATTCTTATTTTTAAAACATATTCTTTATGGTTATCGTCGCCATTTACAGATTGGTTATCTTCATCAACATAGCCTCCATATTTTTGCAGCGAATGGAGGATCTTCTTGCGTGTAAGCATCACGTTACCCGTTTCAAATTCAATATCGCCGCTTTTAATTATCTTTTTGGATGTGTCATTAACCGGATTATTTGTTGAGCTACTTGCATTATAACCTTTGGCCTTGCCTAAAGGGGCATCGGCAATTTTATTATTGGCCGCGCCAATATTATCGTTTGGCTTGGCAACTTCTATATCCTCTGCCATCGAGGCTTCCTTTTCTGTTATTTCCTTATCTTGTTTAACAATCGTGGGGGCAAAGTGAATGGCTTTCATCTCGTCGTTAGCCACATTTTTATTCTTGCTTTCACAGGCTACTAAGGATAGAAAAATAAGGGCGGTGCTTATATACATTTTCATAATAAGGAAGTTTTAGTTTTGATAATAAACGAAAGGCCCTTTATTAAATTATATAAAATCAACCATTAACGAAATTAAATTTCGTTAATTAATTTAATTCGACATATAATTTTAAAAATTATCATTTCAGCTTCTCGTTATTCTTATGCCGGTCGGCATCACGGATGCTTTTCTTTTCCATATTCTTTTCCAGCGCATCCGCGAGGTCGATACCGGTTTGGTTAGCCAGGCATATCAGCACAAAAAGCACGTCCGCCATTTCATCTGCCAGGTTAACCTCCATATCCGATTTTTTGAATGATTGCTCGCCATACTGCCTCGCCATAATGCGGGCTACTTCGCCCACCTCCTCCATCAAAATGGCAGTATTGGTTAACTCATTAAAATACCTGATACCCGTGGTATTTATCCACTTATCTACCAGATGCTGCGCTTCTTTAATTTCCATAACACGAATTTAAATAAACACGAATTTCACGAATTTAAATCGAATTGTCGCGAAGGTTATGAAACACGAATTTCACGAATGTGGCGAATTACCACGAATGCTTTTGGGTGAATTTTTTCGAATGGGAATAATTATATGATTACTCTTTGATATTCTACCGAGGGGGCGCCGAAATTTATTACAATACCTAATCTCAGGCCCGAGGCTTTTAAATAGTTAAGTGTTTGCTTGATGTAGGGATCACCGATATAGTTTCCTGTTTTTATTTCAAGAATGATCGTGTTATATAATACAAAATCTGCAACAAAAAAGTGTTTGAGTTTTTGCTCTTTGTAGAAAATGGAATATGGTTTCTCTTTCTCGAATGGAAGACCTAATCGTTTAAACTCAAACTCCAGGGCATCTTTATAAACAACCTCCTTAAAGCCATGCCCCAATATCTTATGAACTTCAAAACAAGCGCCAATTATTTTGTAGGATTCCTCTTTGAATAAAATATCAGTCATAAAAATGAAATGGACACGAATTTACTATTATACACGAATTTCACGAATGGAATAAACACGAATTTTCACAGATTTAGTCGAATTTCACGAATTTATTTATCGCTGGGTTAGTGGAAATTAGATTCAATTAGTGAAATTCGTGTATAATAGTAAATTTGTGTTCAGTTTTTGTCTTTGGTATCCATCACAATGGTAACCGGGCCATCGTTTAATAAACTAATTTTCATATCAGCCCCAAAAATGCCGGTAGCTATTTTTTTGCCGGTAATGGTTTCAAGCGTTTTTATCATTTGCTCATACATCGGAATGGCCTTATCGGGTTTTGCCGCCCGGATAAATGATGGCCGGTTTCCTTTTTTTGTTTGGGCAAATAAGGTGAATTGCGATATCAGTAATATATCGCCATTAATATCGGCGAGGGCTTTATTCATCAGGCCGTTTTCATCGCCAAAAACACGCATGCCTGCAATTTTATTGGCCAGCCAGTTTAGGTCGTCTTCGGTATCCGCATCCTCAATACCCAGCAATACCAAAAAGCCGACACCAATTTGCCCGGTTATTTCACCATCAACTTTGCAACTTGCTTCGGTAACGCGTTGTAATACTGCCCTCATAATTGAGCACTAATTTCACCAATTAAAGCGAATTAAGTGAACACGAATTCCACGAATTGGATCGAATTGTCGCAAATAATAACGAATGCAAATTGACCCTTATTTAAGATTCGTGTCAATTCGCCCCATTTGTGAAATTCGCGTCTCATAGTGTTCGCGGCAATTCGATTTAATTCGTGAAATTCGTGCCTATTTTATTAGTTTCGCAACCGCTATTATTTTTTTACTGAATAGGTTCACAATGACTACTAAAAGAGGCTTTACAACTACCCTATTACATGCCGACCGCCTGGGCAAGCCAGAGCATGGGTCTTTACATAAACCAATCCACACTTCGGTAACTTACGGGCACGAGGATGTACAGGATTTGGTTGATATTTTTCAGAACAAAAAGAAAGGTTACGCTTACTCGCGCCAGGGAAACCCTACGGTTACCGCATTGGAGTATAAAGTAACCCAAATGGAAAAGGGTTTATCTTCAATCGCGTTCTCTACCGGGATGGCGGCTATTTCGGCCACCATTATGGCATTGATAAAACATACAGATCATATAGTAGCCAGTTCGTTTTTGTTTGGCAACAGCCGCAGTATTTTTCAAACGTATATTGATTTAGGTTTGGATATTACCTTTGTTGATGCTACAGATGTTGAAAACGTACGTGCCGAAATAAAAGAAAATACCAAGCTTGTTTTTGTTGAAACCATAGCCAACCCTGCCACGCAAATTGCAGATTTGGAGGGCATTGGCACACTTTGCAGCGAAAAAGGAATTTTATACGTGGTAGATAATACCATGACCTCGCCATATCTTTTTAACCCAATTGATGTAAAGGCCAGCCTGGTTATCAATTCATTAACTAAGTATATTGGCGGCCATGGTAATGCTTTAGGCGGCAGTGTTACCGATACCGGCTTGTTTGACTGGGGCAATTATCCAAATATATCGCCTGTATTTAAAACACAAGTAAAGCCCGAAACTCTCGGCCTTACTCAAATACGCAAGAGAGGCCTGCGCGATGCTGGTGGTACACTATCGCCCGAGGCTGCACATTCTATATCGGTAGGCTCAGAAACGCTGGCCTTACGTTTGGAACGTGCCTGCAACAATGCATTTGCCCTGGCTACCTATTTTGAAAGCCATCCAAAAATTAAAAAAGTATTTTATCCGGGCCTGGAAAATCACCCGCAACATGAGCGGGCCGGTAAGTTGTTTGCCAAATTTGGCGGACTGATGAGCATCGAACTGGACGACAGTATTGATTGCCTTGCATTTTTAAACAAATTGCAGCTGGTAGTAAAATCGAGCAACCTGGGCGATACCCGTACCCTTGCTATCCCGGTAGCACAAACTATCTTTTTTGAGTTGGGCGCCGAAAGACGTGCCGAAATGGGCATCCCGGAAAGCATGATCCGCCTATCGGTAGGTATTGAAGACCTGGATGATTTGGTGGAGGATTTTAAGACGGCTTTGGAAGGATAAAGAATTTTGGAGCAAGGATTAAGGCCAACACCATCAGGCTTTTGTCTTGACTCTTGATTCTAATCTCTTGATTCTTCCCTACCCCCTCGTATCATTCCCATTATAAATACTCAAATAGCTTTCATAGCGCGATAGTTCAATATCGCCTTCTTCCAGGGCTTCCAGCACGGCGCAGCCCGGCTCGTTAATATGGCGGCAATTGTTAAAGCGGCACTGGTTCATACGCGATCGCATCTCCGGGAAAAAGTGACTTAATTCGTTTTTTTCTATATCGATAACACCCAATTCGCGGATGCCGGGGGTGTCGATAATAAAGCCGCCCTGGGGCAGTTCAAACATTTCGGCAAAGGTGGTGGTGTGCATGCCTTTGTCGCTCCACTCGGATACCATGTGGGTACGCAGGTCAAGGTTGGGTAACAGAGCATTAATCAGGCTTGATTTACCTACGCCAGAGTGGCCGGAAAACAGGGTTACTTTATCTTTTAAAAGCTCCTGTACTTTATCAATGTTGGTGCCCTCCAATGCCGATACTTCAAAGCAGGGATAGCCAATTTTTTCGTAAACGGCCTTTAGGTCGGCGAGTATTTCCAGGCCTTCGTCGCTAAAAAGATCCACTTTGTTAAATATCAACCGGGCGGGGATATCGTAAGCCTCGGCGGTAACCAAAAAGCGGTCGATAAACCCTAAGGACGTGCGTGGCGAAGCCAAAGTAACTACCAATAGGGCTTGGTCGAGGTTAGCAGCAATAATCTGCGCCTGCTTGCTCAGGTTAATAGCCTTGCGGATAATATAGTTTTTACGCTGGTGCAGTTTGGTTATAACCCCGCTTTCCTGCTCGGGTTCCATTTCAAACTCCACCACATCGCCCACTGCCATGGGGTTGGTGGTGGTGATGCCTTGCATCCTGAATTTTCCTTTTATCCGGCAATCAATCCGTTGGCCATCGGGTGTTTGCACCTGGTACCAGCTTCCGGTTGATTTTATGAGTAATCCCTGCATAGTAATTAAGGCTCAAAAGTAATAAATACTATGCTTATATCGCCATTAATGCCATAATGCTGTTAATCAGGCATCCGTTTTTAAAAAAGTAAAATAAAGCTTGCTTATTAAAAAATATTCTATTTACTTTGTCGACATTATAAGTATGACAATTAACAGCACCATTATTACAACAATTATTACCACCGGCATAAAACTCGGAGGAAGATAATCGTATGGTGTAAAACATAAACAAAAGAAACCAAATGAAGCCTTCCTCCAAAAACGAGGAAGGCTTTTTTATTATTTATATTGCTAAAACCACACAATGAAAGTTTTAAAATTCGGCGGCACATCCGTAGGTTCCGCCGCAAGTATCCAAACGCTTTTAAACATATTAAAAGGCGAAGTAAAAAATGAAGTTAAGCCGGTTGTTGTATTATCGGCGATGGGCGGGGTAACCAACCTATTGGCCTCGATGGCCGAAGATGCCGCTAATGGTAAAGAATTTACAGCCCAACTGGCCGAACTGGAAAGGCGCCATTTTGAAGTAGTAAAAACACTGCTTGATGTGCAAAACCAAAACCCGGCCTTCACCCGTTTAAAAATTCACTTTAACCAGTTAGAGGAATTACTGCAGGGCGTATTAACCCTGCGCGAGCTTACCCCCAAAACCCGCGACCAGGTACTAAGTTTTGGCGAACGCTGTTCGACCATTATGGTGAGCAAAATTGCCGCCCAGCATTTTAAAGATGTATTATACGTTGATGCCGCCGATGTAATTAAAACCGACAGCGCTTTTGGCAATGCCAAGGTAAACACCGAGTTGACCGAGTTATTGATTAAAACTTTACACCAGGAAAATAAAGATAAAATATTGTTTGTTACCGGTTTTATTGCGGGTAACGATGCCGGCCAAACAACCACATTGGGCCGTGGCGGCTCAGATTACACAGCTGCCATTTTCGGCGCGGCGCTTAACGCCAAAGAAATTCAGATATGGACCGATGTAAACGGCATGATGACCGCCGACCCGCGCATGGTTAAAAAGGCATTCTCATTAACCGAGCTTACCTATACCGAAGCCATGGAGCTTTCCTACTTCGGTGCCAAAGTGATCTATCCGCCAACCATGATCCCGGCTTTTCTGAAAAAGATACCTATTGTTATCAAAAATACTTTTGAGCCGGAATTTGAAGGCACTGTGATCCGGCATGATTGCAAGGCGTCAAGCCTGCCTATTAAGGGTATTTCGTCTATCAACAATATCAGCATCCTTAATTTAGAGGGTAGCGGCATGGTAGGTAAATCGGGTTTTAGCGGCCGTTTATTCTCGCTATTGGCCAGGGAACAAATCAATATCATCTTAATCACTCAGTCGTCATCAGAGCACAGCATTACCTTTGCGGTACAACCACAGGATACCGAAAAAGCCAAACAGCTGATAGAACAGGAATTTGAACTGGAGTTGTTGGCTAAAAAACTGGAGCACCTGGTTATCGAAAAAAATCTGGCCATACTGGCCGTGGTTGGCGAAAATATGAAGCAAACGCCGGGCATGTCGGGTAAGTTGTTCCATGCGCTGGGTCGTAACGGTGTTAACGTAAGGGCTATAGCCCAGGGTTCGTCGGAGTATAACATCTCGGTTATCATTTCGGCTCAGGATCTTTCAAAGGCCCTCAATGCAGTACATGATGCTTTCTTTGTACAGCTAACCAAAACGCTTCACGCTTTCTGTTTAGGTACCGGCAACATTGGTAAAACCTTGTTTGCCCAGCTAAATGCCCACACCGATTACCTGAAAGATAATAACGGCATCCAGGTAAAAGTTGCCGGTATCACTAATACCCGTAAAATGACTTTTAACAGCGATGGTATTTCTTTAGATACCTGGCAAAATGATATAGAAGCATCACCATATAGCGCCGATTTGAAAGAGTTTATTGCCAGGATGAAGGCCATGAACCTGCCCAACTGTGTGTTTATTGACAATACCGCCAGCCCTAAGCCAATTGAGTTTTATGAAGATGTTTTTAAAGCCAACATTTCGGTTATCACCTGTAATAAAATAGGTAACTCGGGCAGTTACACGCAATACCGTACGTTTAAAGATACCGCCCGCCGCCATGGTGTCGATTTCTTTTACGAAACCAATGTTGGTGCAGGCCTGCCTATCATCAACACCCTAAAAAACCTGATGAACAGCGGCGATAGGGTACAACGCATAGAAGCTATTTTATCGGGCACCATATCCTTCATCTTTAATAACTTTAAAGGCGATGCCAACTTTCACGATGTGGTGAAAGAAGCCCAGGAAAAAGGCTATACCGAACCCGACCCGCGCGACGATTTGAGCGGTAAAGATTTTATGCGCAAAATGCTTATCCTTGCCCGCGATGCTGGTTACGCGATGGAAGAAGCCGACGTTGATATTGAAAGCGTATTGCCAAAAGCCAGCCTTGAAGCAAAATCGGTAGATGATTTTTACGCTACGCTTAAAGCAGAAGACGCCCACTTTGCAAAACTTAAAGACCAGGCCGAAAAAGATGGTAAGGTATTACGTTACATAGGCAAGCTGGAAAATGGTAAAGTAACCATCACCCTGCAAATGGTTGATGAAAACCATCCGTTTTACATGCTATCCGGCAGCGATAACATTATATCGTTTACTACAGACAGGTATAAAGAACGCCCGCTGGTAGTAAAAGGCCCCGGTGCTGGTGCAGAAGTAACAGCTGCAGGTGTATTTGCTGATTTGATAAATTTGGGAGCGAATTAAAGGCCTCAAGCCAAGCCCCCTAACCCCCTGAAGGGGGAACTATAGTTTGATGCCCCCTGCCCCCTAAAGGGGGTGGAATTATTTGATAAATTTATATGGAAGATAATAAGATACAAGATTTAAAAAACCCCCTGCAAATGGCTCCCCCTTCAGGGGGCGGGGGGGGCGTACACGTTTTTGCCCCGGCCACCGTTGCCAACGTGGTTTGTGGGTTCGACGTACTGGGTTTCGCCGTTAACGAGCCGGGCGACGAGGTGATTATGCGGATGACCAATAAGCCAGGTATCACCATAAGCAAAATTACCGGCGATGACGGTAGGTTGCCAATGGATCCTGCTAAAAATACGGTGAGTGTGAGCGTTCAGCATTATTTGCAAAGCGTTGGCCGTACCGATGTTGGATTGGATATCGAGCTGCATAAAAAAATGCCGATAGGTAGCGGGCTGGGTTCAAGCTCGGCCAGTACTGTAGCCGGTTTGTTTGCTATTAAAACCTTGTTAGGCGATGATAGCGATCCTGCTAAGCTGTTACCCTTTGCTATGAAGGGCGAAGAAATGGCTTGCGGGCATGGCCATGCAGATAATGTTGCCCCGGCACTGTTGGGCGGTTTTGTACTCATCCGCAGTTACGAACCTTTGGATGTAGTACGTTTGCCGCATCCGGCTGGCTTATGGTGTGCCATTGTGTTTCCTGATGTGGATGTACCCACAAGGGAAGCCCGCCAGATTATCCGTAAGAACATCCAGATGAAGGATGCCGTAACCCAATGGGGCAACATAGCAGGCCTTGTAAGCGGCTTGTTTATGAACGACATTGACCTGATGGGCCGCAGTATGAAAGATGTACTGGTTGAGCCGGTACGTTCCATGCTGATCCCCGATTTTTACAAAATGCGCGAAATGGCGATGGAATTAGGTGCGGTAAGTTTCGGCATTTCCGGATCCGGCCCGTCTGTTTTTGCATTTACAAAAGATGAGAATACAGCGCACCGTATAACCCAAAAATTGCAGCATCATTTAACTGGTTTGAAAATAGGCTCAAATGGCTATGTATCAACTATAAATGATGCAGGGCCGAGGGTGCTATAGCCCCACCCAAACCCTCCCCTGAAGGGGAGGGCTTTTAAAAGATTTAACACTAAGCTTCCAAAGTCTCCCCCCCTCAGGGGGAGATTTAGAGGGGGCTAATCCGAATTCAAAATGAAACTCTACAGTACCAATAACATCCAATCAGAAGTATCTTTTACAGACGCCGTTTTTAACAGCATGCCGCAGGATAAGGGTTTATATATGCCCATTAGCATCCCGCGTTTGAGCGACGATTTTATAAATAACCTGGATAAATATACCCTGCCCGAAATTGCCTTTGAAGTGGCGAAAAATCTTTTAGGCGATGCGATGCCGGCTGATGATTTGAAAGCTTTGATAGATGACGCCATTAACTTTGACGCACCGCTTGTAAAGCTGGATGATAATGTGCACGTGCTGGAACTTTTCCACGGCCCGTCGCTGGCGTTTAAAGATTTTGGTGCCCGCTTCATGAGCCGTGTAATGAGCTACTTTTTAGAAGAAGGCGAAAAACAGCTGGATGTATTAGTCGCTACCAGCGGCGATACCGGCGGTGCCGTTGCCCTGGGCTTTTTAGGCGTTCCAAATACGAGGGTTACTATTCTTTATCCCAAGGGCAAAGTAAGCGGCGTACAGGAGCAGCAATTAACTACAAACGGGCAAAATATTCGCGCCCTTGAGGTTGATGGTACGTTTGATGATTGCCAGGCTTTGGTTAAACAAGCGTTTACCGATCCCGAACTGAACGAAAAATTCCGACTGACATCGGCCAACTCCATCAATATCGCGCGTTTAGTACCGCAAACCTTTTACTACTTTAACGCTTACGCGCAGCTGTTAAGGCAGGGTGTTAAAAAGGTAATTTTCTCGGTACCCAGCGGAAACTTTGGCAATATCGGTGCCGGTTTATTAGCCTGGAAAATGGGTTTGCCAGTAGAGAAGTTTATTGCCGCTACAAATGCCAATGATACCGTGCCCGAGTTTTTAAAAACAGGCATTTATCAGCCAAAACCATCGGTAGCAACCTTATCAAACGCCATGGACGTGGGCAATCCAAGCAATTGGGTGCGCATTGCCGATCTGTTTAAAACAGATATGGATGAGCTGAAGAAATTAGTGATAGGCTTCACTTACAACGACGAAGAAACAGTAAAAGCCATCAACTGGGTATTTGATACTTATGATTATGTGGTTTGCCCACATACCGCTATTGCCTGGCAGGCACTGACCGATTACCAGCACGACAATGCCAGTGCAGATACCGCAGGTGTGTTTTTATCCACCGCTCACCCTTGTAAATTCCCCGATGTTTTTAGCGCTGAAATAACCGCTAAAATTGACGTGCCTGCGCAGGTAAAAGAACTGGAATCAAAAACCAAACTGGCCATCGCGATCAGTAAAAATTTTGAAGATTTTAAAGGTTATCTGCTGAACGCTAAATAATAAGCGCTTAGACTTCCGACGTTTAACTCGATAATATTGTTTTTGGCCTCGTTGAGGGCTTCGCCGTTTTAAAACTTCGGAAGTCTTGTTATTCATTCGTCAATTTTGCTATTCGTAGTTATATTTGATCTGTGAAAATTACTTCAATGCACAACAAAAAAATCATCATTCTTTTTTGTTTAATTATGCTGTCGTTTGCGGCTTGTAAAAGTCATTCCAAATTTAACAGGGACGACTGGAATGACGGGGATGGCTTAACATTTAGCTACCGCGATGGCATGGTTGACGATTTGCTGCAAAACCAAAAACTCAAAGGGTTAAAATACCAGGAAGTGATTCACTTGTTGCACCGCCCGCAGCAAAGCAATAAAAGCGAGATGATTTACGAAATTGTGGAGACAAGGAAGCCCGGAAAACCACTCTATGTTAAGCAGCTTATCCTATCCCTTAAAGATTCTGTGGTAACCGGTGCAAAAATTTACGAGCATACTGATAAGAAATGATCAATACCATCATATTCGACCTTGGTGCAGTTTTGATAGACTGGAACCCGCACTACGTTTACAAAACAATATTTGACGACGAGCAGGAAATGCATAATTTCCTGGCCAATGTTTGTACATCCGACTGGAACGAAGAACAGGATGCCGGCCGGTCGTTACAAGAGGGTACCGATTTGCTGGTGGCCCAATTCCCAGAGCATGAAGCTAATATCCGTGCTTTTTATGGCCGCTGGATAGAAATGTTGGGCGAGCCGTTTCATGGAACGGTAGAGATTTTTAAACAGTTAAAGGAGAGTGATAAATATAAGATTTACGCGCTCACCAATTGGTCGGCAGAGACATTTCCTTTTGCACAGGCCCGTTTTGATTTTTTAAACTGGTTTGATGGGATAGTGGTTTCGGGGGCCGAAAAAATTCGCAAGCCAACGCAGGAATTTTACCAGATCCTGCTCAACCGCTACAATGTAAACCCCGCTGAAGCCTTATTTATTGACGACAATTACCGCAATGTTGTTGCCGCCGAAAAGATGGGCATAAAGTCCATTCATTTTAAATCGGCAGAAGAGTTATCGGCAGCGTTGAAGGAGCTGACGATTTTATAACATAAAAAAAGTCAGATCGCAAATAATTTATTCTTCGCCCTGGTGTTTTTCCCGCCATTGCCTGGTGAAGGATTTTTCGGAAACTTCGGGCATTTCCCTTAAATGGCCCCAGGTATTTTTAAAGAAAAAACGAAGGAAAAAGTTTTTCATTTTGCCGCCAAAAAAATCGGTCATACTGCGTTTAAGCACCCCTTTTTTCCAGATGGCCCAGCCCCAGCGCTCTTTGGCGGTTACCAGGCCCTCGTTAACCGCGTCGCGGCGGTTAAGCAGCAGCATTTTGTGAATATCTATCTTAACCGGGCAAACCTCGGTGCAACGGCCGCAAAGGCTTGATGCGTAGCTTAGGTGTTTAAATTCTTCCATGCCATCGGTATGCGGCGTTATAATAGCGCCGATGGGGCCGCTGTAAGTAGTGTTGTAGGTGTGGCCGCCAACATTCTGGTAAACCGGGCATACGTTAAGGCAGGCGCCACAACGGATGCAATACAAGCCTTGCCGCTGTTCCTTTTGTGCCAATAGGTTGGTGCGGCCATTATCAAGCAGTACCACGTACATTTCTTCGGGCCCATCAGTTTCATTGGCCTGACGCGGGCCGTTTAATATGGTATTGTAAACGGTAAGGTTTTGCCCGGTGCCGTGCGTTGACAGCATCGGCCAAAATAAATCAAGATCGGTTATGGAGGGAATAATCTTTTCTATACCCACCACCGCGATATGAATTCTCGGGAAGGTAGTGCACAAGCGGGCGTTTCCCTCATTTTCGCTGATGGCTACACTGCCGGTGTCGGCCAGCAGGAAGTTGGCGCCGGTTATGCCAACATCGGCCTGCAGGTATTTGTCCCGTAGTAATTCCCGTGCTTTGAGGGTTAACTGCTCGGCTGTGGCATCTATAGGTGTTCCGAAATGCTGATTGAATAGTTTGGCAATATCCTCCTTGCTCAGGTGCATTGCCGGGGTAACAATATGGTAAGGCGCTTGCCCTAATAGCTGTACAATGTATTCGCCAAGGTCGGTTTCTAATGACTCAATGTGGTTTTCTTTCAAAAATTCATTCAGATGAATTTCTTCAGTTACCATCGATTTGGATTTTACAACCGTTTTGGCTTTCGCTTTTTGAATGATGTTCAGGATTTCGCGGTTGGCCTCTTCGGCATCATTGGCCCAGATAACTTTGCCGCCCCTGCGCTGGAAATTGGCTTCAAACTCAGGCAAAAACTTGTCGAGGTTTTCCATCACCTTCCACTTGATCACATGGCCTTTTTTCTTGGCATTTTCCAGATTTGCTATGCGCGATATGCCGCTTGCTGCAGCCGCGTTGTACTTATCAATACTGTTATTGATAATACGGCGGTGGCTTGCATCAAATACCTTCTCCTCTGATGCAACCAAAAATTCCTCGGCAGTGCTTCCCATATATGCGAATTTAGTGAGAAGTGGTGAGTTTTGAGTAATGAGTTTTGAGTTAAAACGTAGAAATATTAATTCCGTCGGCTATTTTTAACTCAAAACTCACTACTTATTACTCAAAACTATTTCGCTCCATCAACAACAGGCCTTTTATCACGATTGGCTAAATCCCAGCCGGTATAAAATACCAATTGTGCGCGTTTTGCCAATAACGGGAAGTTAATTTTGCTTACTTCATCGCCCGGCTGATGGTAATCGGCATGTACGCCGTTGAAATAGAAAATAATGGGCACACCATGTTTTGCAAAATTGTAATGATCGCTGCGGTAGTAAAAACGGTTAGGATCATTAGGATCATCATATTTATAATCCAGTTTCAGGTGGGTGTAAGTATTGTTAGCGTTTTCGCCAATATCATGCAAATCCTTGCTCAGCATTGCCGAGCCGATTGGATAGATATAGTTTGCAGAATCAGGTTTGCCAATGTACTCTTCGCCTACACGGCCAATCATATCAATATTTAAATCGGTAATGGTATTAGCCAGAGGATAAATAGGATGATCAGAGTAGTATTCAGAGCCCAATAAACCTTTTTCTTCGCCAACGTTACCTAAAAATAAAACGCTGCGGCGTGGGCCATGGCCTTCTTTTTTAGCTTTCGAAAATGCCCGCGCAATTTCAAGAATACCCGTAGTGCCCGATCCGTCATCATCGGCGCCGTTATTTACTTTGTCTTTAGCTTTAGGGTCAGCCTCTAACCCAATGTGGTCATAATGGGCCGAAAATACCAACACCTCATCTTTTAAATCGGTGCCTGGCATAAAACCTACCACGTCAACAGCTTTAACATCGGTACGGTCATTCGAAAAATTGGCTGTAAAATCAGCTTTTGCAGCTACAACAGGTGTAGTAGCAACGGCAGCTTTTAAATCGCTATAGGTTTTTCCGGTTGATTTTACCAGCTCATCAGCTATGGCTGCAGTTACATGAAAAACAGGTACGCCGGCGTTGGCTTTAGCAGCCTCTTCTTTGATAGTTAAACGCGGACTTGTAATGCTTCTGCCGAAACGTTTAAGTAAAGCGGTTAAATCGCCGTTGGCGGCCAAAATAATTGCCGGTTTTTTGCTTTGCAGGTTGGCAAACACTTTTAAGCGAGCGGTGCTCATGCGCACGGCCATATTTGGTGTTTTACCTTCTTCGGGTTTATCCTCGTTTATCCACAATACAACCTTGCCCGCAAGATCAGTTGACCCAATTTCGCTTTCGGTGCCGAAACCTACAAATACAACATCGCTACCGCTTACACTTTTATCAGGCACAGTTCCGTTGGGCGCAAAATCCTGGCCTAAAACAAATGGTTTGCCATTAACTGCAAATGCCGATACTTTTAACGCGCTTTGTTCCAACGGCACGTTAAAAAAGTACGATCCGTTTACAGGGGCCTGCAGCCCTAATTTTTTAAATTCGCCGGCTATGTAATTTGCCGCTTTTTCGGCGCCGGGCTTACCGGTTTCGCGGCCCTCAAATTCGTCGGATGCCAGGATGCTCAAATGTTTTTTGGCGTCCTCGGCCGTAATCAGCTTCCCGTACTTCATGGCAGTAGGGTTTTGCTGCGCACAGGCATTAACCGCTATTGCAGCAGAAAATGCCAGTAATGTTACTTTTTTCATGTATGATAATTAAATTGGTCCGTTTCTTATTTAGTAGCGAGTATCAAGTAGCAAGTATCAAGACCGCTGCAAGTGATTGATCTATTGGCGCAAGAAGTTTTCCGCCTTTCGCCTTTTACCTTTCGCTTTTTACCTTTACCCTTTCGCCTAATGTACCCTTTCGCCTAATGTACCCTTTCGCCTAAAATCAGCAGGAAATTTTACCTACCCTGGTGGCGTGGCGGCCGCCTTCAAATTCGGTGGTGAAAAATGCCTGTACTATTTTTTTTGCTTCATCAATGCTGATGAAGCGGGCGGGGATACATACAATATTGGCATTGTTATGGCTGCGGGCCAGTACGGCCAGTTCTTCGTTCCAGCAGATGGCGGCTCGGATGCCCTGGTGTTTGTTGGCTGTAATAGCTACGCCGTTGGCGCTGCCGCAAACCAGGATGCCCAAATCGCACTCACCACTTTCAACCGCTGATGCTACAGGGTGGGCAAAATCGGGGTAATCAACAGAGGCATTGGAGTAGGTGCCGAAATCTTTTAACTGATCAGCCGGGATATCGGCCGATAAAGCTTGTTTATAATCAAAGCCGGCATGATCGGCGCCAATGGCAATTTTAAGCCCTTCTTTCATCTTTAGGAATTTTTTTTGCAAAGGTGCAATAAATGTGCAAATTTCAAATGTGCAGATATGCAGATTATTTGAGGGATGTGAGGATTGTTACAAAGTGGCAGATGTGCAGAATTCAAATGTGCACATTGTTAAGAGATCGGGATGACAGTAGTTATATTTACTCTTAAAACTGCTATTAAGTTAAGAGGTTTTTCGCGCAAAGACGCAGAGGCGCAAAGTGATTTGCTTATTTTTTCTTAGCGTCTTGGCGTCTCGGCGCGAAACTGAAATTTTAATATTTTCTTTAACTTAATAGCATTGAGAGGGTTGGGTGAGGCTCTTTATATCGCCTTATCCTTACAGCGCTCTATTACTTCCATGTAGTAATTTTCGTAAAGCGGCAGTATGGTGGCCAGGTCGAATTGTTTGGCGCGGGCAAGGGCGTTTTCTTTAAAAGTTTCCAGGCGGGCTTCATCTTCCAGGATGTATACCGCTCTTTCGGCCATGCCGTCTATGTCGCCTACATTATTCAGGAAGCCGGTTTCGCCGTCAACATTCAGCTCCGGTAAACCGCCGGCGTTACTGCTGATAACCGGTACCTTGCATGCCATGGCCTCCAGCGCTGCCAAACCAAAACTCTCGGATTGTGATGGCATCAGGAACAAATCTGCTACCGAAAGTATCTCCTCAATGGCATCCTGTTTGCCCAAAAAGCGCACATTATCGGTAACACCCAGATCACGGCATAACTGCTCGCAGCCCGAACGTTCGGGGCCGTCGCCCACCATTAATAGTTTTGAAGGGATGGTTTTAATTACCTGGGCAAATATCTTCACCACATCTTCGGTACGTTTTACCTTGCGGAAGTTGGAGGTATGCACCAGCACCTTTTCGCCAAACGGCGCTATCGCTTTTTTGAAGTGGTCTTTTGCCTTAAGGCTGAAACGGGTAAGATCGATAAAATTTGGGATCACTTTAATGTCGTTCTCTATCTCAAAAAACTTGTAGGTATCTTCCCGCAGGTTTTCTGATACGGCGGTTACGCCATCCGATTTATTGATAGAAAAGGTAACTACCGGTTTAAATGTACGGTCTTTACCAACCAATGTAATATCGGTACCATGCAGGGTAGTAACTACAGGGATATAAATGCCGTAAGTTGCCAGTATTTGCTTGGCCATAAACGCTGCCGAAGCATGTGGTATGGCGTAATGTACATGCAATACATCTAATTGCTCATGACGTACCACATCAACCAAACGGCTGGCCAGGGCCAGTTCATAAGGGGGGAAATCAAACAGCGGGTAATTGCTTACCGATACCTCGTGGTAAAAAAGATTTTCGGAAAAAAGGTCTAACCGTGCAGGCTGGTTATAGGTAACAAAATGTACCTGGTGACCGCGGTTTGCAAGGGCTTTACCAAGTTCGGTAGCAACAACCCCGCTTCCGCCAAAGGTTGGGTAACATACGATTCCAATTTTCATCTATGATTGATTTCGATGCAAGTTTAATAGCAATTTATGGCAAATGTGTTAACACTGTGTAAAATGATTTAACTTCGTTAAGTAACTTTTATCTATACTAAAACATAAAACAGCTATCTGTTATGAGCAACGCTATTAATTTAAAAATCAACACCATACAGCACATTGGTGTGCCGGTAACCAATCTGGAAGCCTCGCAGCTTTTTTACAGCCGCCTTGGCTTCTGCAACGTAATGGAAGCACCGTTTACCGATAACGGCGGTACAGGCACCTGTGTAATGATGCAGCGCGGTAATATGATCATGGAGCTGTACCAGCTGCCCGATGCGGGCCTGCCGGCAATCCGTTCAAGAAGCAACGGACATATAGATCATGTGGCTTTTGATGTAAGCGATATCGACGAGGCTTTTAAGGTGATAACTGAAGCCGGTTTTAACGTGATTGAACCCGAACCTGTGTTCCTGCAGTTTTGGAAAAACGGCTGTAAATATTTTAACATCACCGGGCCCGATGGGGAAAGGCTGGAGTTTAACCAGGTGTTGTGAGCTTTGACAGGGGAGAAGCATGGGGAAGTCTTAGCCTGGCATTCTTTGCGCTTTTAAGGTTGCATATTTCATGCTAACCCAAGGCATCCAACAAAAACACCCGCTGCAATAATTAGGCGGAATTTATTTTTTTTTCTTAAATTAGGTTTTTAAAGGCACCTGCAAGCCAATGATTTAAACAAACAAAGCGCCGGTTTTAAATGTTTATGTCATCAATCACTTACATCTATGAAAAAATTCGACATAAAATGCGCCGTAAAAGGCAAGCAATTGAATCTAAATATCCGCACCAAAACCGACTCGACGATCAATGGGGTTTATTATTCGCTTTATATGCATGGGGTTTGGGTGGCCAATATTTATAAAACAAGCAAGGAGCAGTACAAAGCACTTTCATACACCAGGGTATTCCTCCAGCATGAACTGGAAGCGATAGGGCAGCAGATTGACCTGGTTAATTAAAGCAAGAGCACTGTTTATATATATCATATAAAAACAAAAGCGGGTAATGTATAAACACTACCCGCCCTTATATAAGGTTATAACTTTATTATTATTCAATAACGCTTACTTTAAGCATGTTGGTTTTGCCCTGTTTAATAATTGGCACTGCGGCCGTGTTAATCACCACATCGCCAGCGTTAATAAGTTCTGCGCTTTTAAGTATGTTGTTTACATCGCTGATAGTATCATCTGTACTTTCCAGTTTATCATAATAAAAAGAGCGTACACCCCAAACCAGGCTAAGCGCGTTAAGCAATTGCTTGTTTGATGTAAATATGTAGGTGCTTGCCTTAGGCCTGTGGCTTGATATTTCAAAAGCGGTATAGCCGGATGTTGTCATAGATACTATACCTACCGCATTGGTGCGTTGTGCCAGATGTACTGCCGATTCGCAAAGCGCGTTGCTCAGGTAATTTAAAGCAGATGGATCAACTTTTTCCTGTTTTGATGTATTAAAAGGATAGCCCAGCTCTTCTACATTGCGTACAATTTTGGCCATAGTTTCAATAACAATAACCGGGAACTCGCCAACAGAAGTTTCTCCGCTTAGCATAACCGCATCGGCGCCATCCAGTACAGAGTTGGCCACGTCATTAACTTCGGCGCGGGTTGGGCGCGGGGTGGTTATCATCGATTCCAGCATCTGGGTGGCAACAATTACCGGTTTTGAAGCCGCACGGCATTTGCGGGCAATCATTTTTTGCAGTAATGGTACTTCTTCCAAAGGCATTTCAACGCCCAAATCGCCGCGGGCAACCATTACTCCATCGGTAGCAGCAATAATTTCGTCTATATTATCAATAGCCTCAGGTTTTTCTACCTTAGCAATAACCTTGGCAGCTTTACCGCTTTTGGCAATAATTTCTTTAAGTTCAATAATATCCTGTCCGGTACGCACAAATGATAAACCAATCCACTCCACATCATATTTTAATGCAAATTGCAGGTTAATCAAATCCTCTTCGGTTAAGCTGGGGATAGATACTTTGGTGTTTGGCAGGTTAACACCTTTACGCGATGTTAATATACCACCGTGTACAACCTCGCACATCACGGTATCAACCCTGTTTGTTTCAATTACCCTTAACTGTAGTTTACCATCGTCCAATAAAATAATTTCATCGGCCTGTACATCCTGGGGGAAGGTATCATAAGTGATATAAATCTGTTCGTCGTTACCAATACATTCCTGGGTAGTAATTTTTATTTGGGTACCGTTTACTAAGTGGATACCGCCATCTTTAACTAAACCAATACGAATTTTAGGGCCTTGCAAATCGGCAAGGATGCCAACATTGGTTTTGTATTCTGCATTAATTTCCCTGATAGTATCAATAACTCCTTTATGATCTTCGGGGCGTCCGTGCGAAAAGTTAAGGCGGCAAACGTTTACACCAGCCTTTATCATCGCTAATAAAACTTCTTTTTTAGCTGATGCCGGGCCCATGGTGGCAACAATCTTAGTACGGTTATAGTATAATTTCATATTATTCAGGTTAAACTGGCTTCGTATTCACGTTAGGTGTAATACCAACACTTTTAAAATTTTGCGCTAAAATAACAGATTTTCCCGTGATTTTATTTTTTTCGGATCAATCTTTACTGCGGCAACAATTTCGGGTATTTTATTTAGGGTTGATACCAGGTTATCAAGGTCGGTATCATCAATATAATTGCGCACCATTAAAAAATAATCAGCACTCTTCATTTCGGGCACTAAATAGCCCTCAGAGCCTTTATTACCTATAAAATAGAAGTCGGTTTCGGTGGTTTCCCAATTATAATGGTATTTTGAGAACAAAACGGGTTCGGTTCCGGGGTGAATATCAACAGACAGATCTTCAGTTTTAATAAAATTAAAATTTAAAAATTTGTTGATAAGATAACATACACGGTAATCTTTTAACGAAGATGTTACCGCAATAAGTACAAAATCAAAATCGATCTCAAACTTTAAAAATTTCCTGTTCAAAATCATTACTTTTACCGCATCAAAAATACAAATCCAAACCGCTCCAATAAAATTTTGTTACCGAAATATATTGTAAAAGTTTTAGATTTGATTATTGACAGAATTTATTTTTCTTTGCACTGAATTTTTATTAATCATTAAACTATAAAGACTATGTCTGATATCGCTTCAAGAGTAAAAGCTATTATCGTAGAAAAACTGGGTGTTGACGAAAGTGAAGTTACACCAGAAGCGAGTTTCACCAACGACCTTGGTGCCGACTCGTTAGACACCGTGGAATTAATCATGGAGTTTGAAAAAGAATTTAACGTGGCTATTCCTGACGATCAGGCTGAAACTATCGGTACTGTAGGTCAGGCTGTTGCTTACCTTGAAAAAAACGTTAAATAAGACTCCCTAACTGGATTAAATGGAGTTCAAAAGAGTTGTAGTAACCGGGCTTGGAGCACTTACTCCAATTGGTAATACCGTTTCTGAGTATTGGAACGGCCTAATCAATGGGGTAAGTGGCGCTGCCTTTATTAAAAGTTTTGATACCACACTTTTCAAAACTAAGTTCGCATGTGAAGTAAAGGGCTTTGATGCGGATGGTTTTTTGGGTCGTAAAGATGCCCGTAAATTAGATCCGTTTGTTCAATACGCGCTTTTCTCAACAGAAGAGGCCGTGAAAGACGCGGGTTTGGATTTCTCGAAGCTGGATACCAGCCGTATTGGCGTTATCTGGGGATCGGGTATTGGCGGTTTAAAAACGTTTTTGGATGAAGTTGTAAACTTTGCCAAAGGCGATGGCACCCCACGGTTTAACCCATTTTTTATTCCTAAAATGATAGCGGATATTGCCCCCGGCCATATCTCGATCAAATATGGTTTGCGCGGACCAAACTTTTCAACAGTTTCTGCCTGTGCTTCATCAAACAATTCGCTTATCGATTCATTTAACTATATCCGCCTGGGTAAAGCTAACATGTTTATCAGCGGCGGTTCTGAAGCCATCATTAACGAAGCCGGTATCGGTGGTTTTAACGCTATGCATGCATTATCAACCCGTAACGATGATCCGGCAACAGCATCGCGCCCGTTTGATTTGGACAGAGATGGTTTTGTGGCCGGTGAAGGCGCGGGTACCATAATTTTAGAAGAGCTGGAGCATGCAAAAGCCCGCGGCGCTAAAATTTATGCCGAAATGATGGGCGGCGGCATGAGTGCAGATGCTTACCACATGACAGCACCACACCCTGATGGGCTTGGCGCGGCACTGGTAATGCGGGCAGCATTGGAAGACGCAAACCTAACCCCTGCAGATATCGACTATGTGAATGTTCACGGAACATCCACCCCAATAGGCGATCCGCAGGAAATTAAAGCGATACAGGATGTTTTTGGCGATGATATTTACCGCATAAATATCAGCTCAACCAAATCAATGACCGGTCACCTTTTAGGTGCAGCCGGCGCGGTTGAAGCTATTGCCTCTATATTGGCCTTGCAGAATGGTATAATACCCCCTACTATTAACCATTTTACCGATGATCCTTCTTTTGATCCTAAAATTAATTTCACCTTTAACACTGCTCAAAAAAGGGATATTAATATAGTGCAAAGCAATGGATTTGGTTTCGGCGGCCATAATGCTTCTGTGATATTCAAGAAATACGTAGATTAATTGTGGTTTAATGCCTATCAGCCGGTTATACAAGCTTTATATATCGCCCAATAGAAAATACGTTAAGGTTTTAAATAATTTGCTCGGTTTCGTGCCGGGCAATTTGTCTTTATACCGTTTGGCATTCAGGCATAAGTCTGTTGCCCAAAACGTAAAAAAAGGGGTAAAGAACAGTAATGAACGTCTGGAGTTCTTGGGCGATGCCGTTTTAGGCAGCGTAGTGGCCGAAGTGCTTTTTAAACTGTACCCTTATGAGGATGAAGGTTTTTTAACCGAGCTGCGATCAAAAATTGTAAGCCGTAACAACCTGAATGCCCTTGGCCGCAAGCTTGGTTTTGATAAACTGATTGAGTACGATAGCCGCATGCTAAACTCCAGCAGGCAGGGCTCATTACTTGGCGACGCTTTTGAAGCACTTATTGGCGCCGTTTATTTGGATAAGGGATATGATTTTACCAAAAGCTTTTTGATTAACCACATCATCAAATCGCATATAGATATTCATAAACTGGAGCAAACCGAAACCAACTTTAAGAGTAAATTAATTGAGTGGTGCCAGCGCCATGGCCGCGATATTACTTTTGAGCTGGTAACCAATCAGGAAGGCGAAAACACCAAGCTATTTACCGTACAGGCTCTGGTTGATGGCGAAATAACGGGCTCGGGCAAAGAATTCAGTAAAAAGAATGCCGAGAAGCTTGCTGCCGAAAAGGCCTGCGAAACGTTGGGTATTTAGTAATACAACTTTTAGTGTTGCCCGGGTTTTGATAGCTTGGTAGAATCTGATTTAATAAACGTTGGCGAATTCAGCAATTCAAGCTTCTCTTTTTCCCCGCTGTTTTTATAATAATCGTACGATTTTTGGATGTGGCTTATCAGGTCATAATCATTCCAGCCTTTCAATTCGTCGAACGTTGGCGTATAATAATTCATGAAGCGTTGCGCCTCGGTATCTGATTGCACCTTGGTAACCTGTTTTACAAAATTGATATTATACCGCCGGTTCACTTCGGCCTGCTCAATCTCGCCTTTGGAGAATTGGGCAAAGCGTTTGGCCCTGTTTGGCGTTTGGCCAAAAAGCTCATAAATCCCTGTTAGCGGGTTGGTTATAAACGATGTTACAGGTGGCTTTCCAGCGTAAAAGGTGCCTTGCTTGCGGTAATCGCCCATGATTTCATTAACCTCCTGGCGCTTGGTTTGGCCGGTGATTTTTACTTCGGCCAATACAATCTGGGGCTGTAGGTACACAGGCATATCGCTGTTGTTCAATACCTCTATCTTTTGCGGCGTAAATTTTTCTTTCGAAAACAGCAATGTGTCGCCAACCGAAACTTTAACTGTAAACCAACCAAGGTCATCGCTCATGAGCGTAACGTTGGTTTTTAAGTTTTTAATCATTACCTGACCAACACGTTCGGGCGTGCTTTTTTTTGATATCACCCCTTTTAGGGTAAATTCCTGTGCTGATGCATTTAAAACAAAGCAAAAGCAAACGAGTAACTGCAGGGTAAAACGAATGCGCATTAGTACAAATAAGAACGTAAATATATACAGAGTATTTTACACCAAGTGTGAAAAAGTGTTAAAGAGGAAGTCGGGAAGTCCGAAAGTCGGTAAAGTCGGGAAGTCGTTGAAGTCCGAAAGTCAGTAAAGTCCGAAAGAAGGAGCCGTGTAAGGCATTTTCTTTCTTTCGGACATCCTGACTTTCCAACTTTCGGACTTTCCGACTAAAACCCTATCTTTGCACATGATAAAATCCATGACAGGGTATGGAATTGCCAGTTTTGATTCGGGTAATACTAAATACACCGTTGAAATTAAATCCCTGAACAGTAAATTTCTTGAACTTTCGCTTCGTTTGCCTAAAATTTTCTCTGAAAAGGAATTTCAGCTTCGTAACGATTGCAGTAAACTGATTGAGCGTGGTAAGGTAAACCTTGCTATCAATGTAGAGCAGGTTAATGCCTCTGTAAAAGCAGCCGGTATTGATAAAGTGTTGCTTAAGCACTATTATCAGCAACTTAAGGATGTAAGCGATGAGCTTAACGAGCCCGCCGCCAACCTGATGCAACTTGCATTAGGCTTGCCAGAAGTTGTTAAATACGACGATGAAACGGTATCTGAAGATGAGTGGAAACAGGTTGAAAAAACATTTCAACAAGCCATGGCCGCTTTTCAGCAGTTTAGGAGCGATGAAGGTAACGTGTTGGAGAATGATGTAAAATACCGCATTGGTATTATCCTTAAAAACCTTGAACTGGTTGAACTGGAAGACCCCAAACGGATACCACTGATTCGCGAAAGGCTGAACACTTTCCTGGCCGAAGCCACCAATCGTGAAGCCATTGATCAAAATCGCTTTGAGCAGGAGCTTATTTATTACATAGATAAGCTGGATATCACCGAAGAAAAAATCCGCCTTAAAACCCACTGCGAGTACTTTATTGAAACCCTAAAAAATGCTGATGCCAATGGCAAAAAGCTGGGCTTTATTTCGCAGGAGATAGGCAGGGAAATAAATACCCTTGGCTCAAAAGCCAACGATGCCAATATCCAAAAGCTGGTAGTAGGCATGAAGGAAGAATTGGAAAAAATTAAAGAACAACTGTTAAACGTATTATAGTCATTAGTCACTGGTCATTAGTCATTTGTGCTTAGCGCATTAAAAACTAATGACCAATGACAACTGACCAATGACAAGATGGAAGGTAAACTCATCATATTTTCGGCACCATCCGGCGCTGGTAAAACTACAATAGTACACCACCTGTTGAGTATAATACCCGAGCTGGAGTTTTCCATTTCGGCAACTACCCGTGAGGCCCGCGGTGATGAGCAGCACGGCAAGGATTATTACTTTATTAGCCTGGCCGAGTTTACACACCGTATTGCCAAAAAGCAATTTGTTGAATTTGAAGAAGTTTACACCGGTACATTTTACGGCACCTTACGCGCCGAAATTGAGCGCATCTGGGCAAAAGGCAAAACTGTGATTTTTGATATCGACGTAGAAGGCGGCCTTCACCTGAAACGTAAATACGATGGGCAGGCGTTGGCTATCTTCGTTCAGCCACCTTCATTGGAGGTTTTAATTGAGCGTTTAACCGGCCGGGGCACCGATAGTGAAGAAAAATTAAAAGAACGCTTTGCCAAAGCCGAAAAAGAACTGAAATACGCGCCCCAGTTTGATATTATCCTCAAAAATTACGATCTTGAAACGGCTTGCAAAGAAGCGCAGGAATTGGTGAGAAACTTTATTGGGGCCTAAGTTCATAGTTGATGGTTCATTGTTCATAGTGAGCCATCTGTTATAATGCTATGATCGCTGCAACTATGATCCATGAACTATTAACTATGAACAAAGAATGAAAATAGGCTTACTGTTTGGTTCATTTAATCCCATACATATAGGGCACCTTATTATTGCCAACTACATGGCCAACCATACTATCCTTGACAAGGTTTGGCTGGTGGTATCACCCCAAAATCCGCTCAAAAAATACGGCGACCTGATTAATACCTACGACAGGTTGGAGATGGCCCGCCTGGCTACTGATAATGCTACCAACATAGTAGTAAGCGATGTTGAACTTAGGCTACCGCAACCATCCTATACGATAGATACCCTTGCCCATCTCAAAGAGAAATATCCCGAGCATGAGTTTGCCCTTATCATGGGCTCAGATAACCTGGGAACCCTGCATAAATGGAAAAACTATAAACTTATCCTGCGCGACTACCGCATTTACGTGTACCCCCGCCCCGGCTACGAAAACGCCGAGCTGGCCGACCATCCATCCGTAACAATTACCATGACACCGCAGATGGAGTTATCGGCAACCTTCATTCGCAAATCAATCTCCGAAAAAAAGAACGTACAATATTTTGTACCGGATCCTGTTTTGAAATTTATAGAGAGCAAGAGTTTGTATAAATAAAACTGAGAGATAGAAAATCATGAAGCTAACAAAACAATGGGCGTACGATATTTTACAAACTATGCCGGAAACATTTTCGGCAAATGAGTTCATCGACAAAATCGCCATCAGCCATAAAATTGAAATGACACGGGAAGAAGTTAGAAATGGCGATTTGTTAACCGAAGAAGAAATGGACGCGGCGATACAAAAGTGGTTATTGGATAATTAAATTCGCATTCAATTTGCTCTTGATCAGGGGAATCGCGTTTAAGATTTCATGATGAACTATATTGTGCCATACAGGCATCAATGGTATCAAGTTATTAGATTTTTCGCGCAAAGACGCTAAGCCGCAAAGGAAAAATAAGCAAATCACTTTGCGTCTCTGCGTCTTTGCGCGAAATAAATTTTATAAACTTTAAACACGATTTCCCTGGCTCTTGATTCTAATTTCTTGACTCTATCTTCCTATATTTGTCCTCGTGAGCGAGAAAACCATACTTAAATTACAGCTACCTACCGATCCGCTTTGGGTTAAAAATGTGGTGGAAAGCAATATTGAAGAATTGCTGACCGACCACGCTTTTTGCGAACAGAAGGCCGCCAGTAATGCCATTACCCTCATTGTACAAAACCCCAACTTATCCGAACTGGTGCAGGAAATGGCCATGTTGGTACAGGAAGAAATGGATCACTTTAAACGGGTACATGACATTATTGTAGCACGTGGGTATTTATTGGGCCGCGAGCGTAAAGACAATTATGTAAACGAGCTGCGCAAGTTTATTATTATAGGCGGCGGTCGCGAGGCGCAGCTGATAGACAGGTTATTATTTTCGGCGATGATAGAGGCGCGCAGCTGCGAACGCTTTAAGGTACTATCAGAAAATATTAACGACACCGAACTATCCGGATTTTACCATGAACTGATGATTAGCGAGGCTACTCACTACTCGATGTTTATACGCCTGGCCAAAAAATATGCGATCGAGATTGATGTGGAAATGCGCTGGAAGGAATTTTTGGCTTACGAAGCCAAGGTGATCCAGAACTACGGCAAAAGCGAGACAATACACGGTTAACCCATTTTTATAAATAAAAACTATGCTGCTTAAATGTATCGCAATTGACGACGAACCCCTGGCATTAAAACTCATCGCCGGCTATGTTGCACGTTTCCCGTTTTTGCAGTTGGCGAATACTTTTGAAGATGCCATTTCGGGCGCGGAATTTTTAAAAAATACGCCCATCGACCTGCTTTTTATCGACATCAATATGCCTGATATTACGGGGATTGACCTGGTGCGCTCGCTCAAAGTTAAACCAATGGTGATATTTACCACCGCCTATAAAAACTTTGCGTTTGAGGGCTTCGAACTGGAGGCGATTGATTATATTCTGAAACCTATCGACTTTAAACGCTTTGAAAAGGCCGTTGAGAAAGCGGTTGATTACCACCAGTACAAAACCAAGCCCGCCACCGAACAGGCCGACGAAAGCCTTTATGTATACTCGGAATACCGGATGGTGAAGGTTGATTTAAATACCATTGAGTATATTGAAAGCATGGAGGATTATATCAAAATTCATGTTACCAATGCCAAAACGGTGCTTACCCTGATGCCATTAAAAAAAGTACTGGAAAAGCTGCCTGCAGATAAATTTCAGCGAATTCACCGTAGCTATATTGTACCGGTGAATAAGATTAGGTCGATCCAGAACCGTAAGGTTAAACTTACAGACATTGAACTGCCTGTGAGCGAAAGCTATCTTGATTTCGTCAGAAACTGGATGAAATCACGTTAAAAAGCCTGCTGTCGGCATATACAACTAAGGGAATCGTGTTTAAAATTTCATTACATCAAGTTATTAGGTTTTTCGCGCAAAGTCGCTAAGATCGCAAAGAAAAAATAAGCAAGTCACTTTGCGTCTCTGCGTCTTCGCGCGAAATAAAGCTTATCAACTTTAAACGCGATTACATGTATAACCTGTTTTTTCGCCTCAATAAGCCCGTTTTTATTTATTCATCTATACAAAATGCCTGTTCGCCGATACACGGTTGGTTGATGAAGCATTCCATCGCATCTTTACATCGTTATCTCAACGGCGTTGCAGGGCAAAGTTGGGGTTAACATACCCTTTTTTCATAATAGTTTCGATAAGGCGTCTGTGTTTAGGATACACAGGCGCTTTCTTTTAACACGATTTTTAGGATTGGGCAGGATTTACAGGATTTTTTCTTGTATTTCAATTAGTGCAAACTACCTACTGCCCACTCACAAACCCCACCACATTCTGCAAATAATTATCCATCATATCAATATCCACTACATCATTTAAAAAGCCAATGTGCATATCCGGGCGTACGATGACGGCTTTTTTTTGATTGTCTTTGATCTCGAAAGCATCAAATACTTGCTGGTTTTTGGCCGATGGGGGCAGGTAAAAAAAGTTGAGGTTGGCCGGGTATTTCTGGGTTATCCATTTGGCAAGGGTAAACAGGTCAATTTCCTGTAGTTTGCCAAGGGCTATGATGGTAAAGCCGGGTTTGCTGCACCATTCGTGCAGGTCGGTTTCCTGTTGTTTCTTCTCGTCGAAAACTTTGAGGTAAGGCAGCCTGTCGCCTGCTTTAATTTGGGTAGCATAGCTCAGGTTCAGGCTAATCTGGCTATCGCGATAGCTGATACCGGTTTGCGATATACGTTTAAAAAACGCCTGCTTTGACGCTGGCTTGCTCCATGCTTTTTTTAGCAATACAGGCAGCAGCCATTTTTTAAATAACCCAACAAACCAATTGCGCGAGAGGATCATTTTAAAAATGCGGTCGGTAGTGTTTAGCAGGTCACGCGCCACGGGCATACGCTCGGCGGCATAACTGTCTAAAATGGATTCTTTCAACTGGCTATTAACAACACCGGCTAATTTCCAGGCCAGGTTATAAGCATCCTGCAAACCCGTATTCATGCCCTGCCCGCCAACCGGCGAGTGGATGTGCGCAGCATCGCCAATTAAAAAGCAACGCTGCTCCCTGAATTTGCCCGCCATGCGGTGGTGTAGTTTATAGGTAGTAAACCAGTTGGTATGCGCTATTTTAATGCCGGCCCCGGTTATGGTATCCAGGTAAGGTATTACATCGTCCATTTGCAGCCCTTCGCGGTTATCAAACCCAATGGGCAGGTTGCCCACAATACGGCAATAATGTTCCTCGGGCATCAGGAAGAAAGCAGCGAATCCCTTTTTTGATAAATAGAGGCTCACTTTATCGCCCAAAACATTCTCTATTTTAACATCGGCTACATAAAACTGGTGTTGGTAAGTGTCGCCGTTAAAAGTTAGCTGTAATTGTTTGCGGATGGGGCTGCGTGCACCATCTGCGGCTATGAGCCAATCGCAGGTAAGGGTTTGCGTATCCGTGCCGGTTTGCAATAGAACGGTGGCCTTTGAGGCATCCTGCTCTGCATTTAATAAAGTAGTGTTCCAGTAAACAGGGCAGCAGTTAAGCGTTAAGTAATCAAGCAGCAGGCGCTCGGTTTTGCTTTGCTGATACATATAAATGTAGGGGAAGGCTGTTTGCCCGTCGCCAATGCCATCAAGGGCTAACGATGCCACTTCAAGCCCCTCCTGGTTAATAACGGCCCCGCCAACTGCTTTGCTGTCGGCAATCACCCGGTCAATAACGCCCATCTGCCTGAAAATCTCCATCGAACGGGCCTGTACAGCCAACGCTTTCGACTTATCGGTAGGCCCCTGCTTACTATCAATAATTACGGGCTGCACCCCATAGCGCAATAGCTGGGCGGCCATCATTAATCCCGATGGACCGGCGCCTACTATCAACACCTGGGTATGTTGCTGCGTAATCTGCATGCTTTATCCGTGAAAGAGTAAAAATATAGTGGGGCGTTTATGCAGCTCGGGTACTTTCTTTTGCCAATCCATAATGGTCTTGGTTTGCACAAATTCGGTAGTAGCAGTCAGATCGGTAGCAATACAAAGCTTTGTTTTGGGCGATGCTGTTTTTAGCACCTCTTCCAATAAAGAGTTATTGCGGAAAGGCGTTTCAATAAAAATCTGAGTCTGGTCAAGCCGGGTTGCCAGGCCTTCCAGCTCTTTTATTTTTTTACTGCGCAGTAGCTTATCAATAGGCAGGTAACCGTTAAAGGTAAAGCTTTGGCCGTTAAAGCCAGATGCCATCAGCGCCAATAAAATAGAGCTTGGGCCAACCAGGGGCACCACCTTAATACCCATGCGGTGGGCTTTATCTACAATTTCGGCACCGGGGTCGGCTATGCCGGGGCAACCGGCTTCGCTCATCAGGCCAACATCGTTACCGGCTTGTAAGCCCTTAAAAAAATCGGCCGTGCCCGTATCGCGGTTATATTTACTGTAATCATGTATGGTAAGTTCGCTTTGCGGGGTTTTCAACCCCGCCTCTTTTAAAAACTTGCGGGCAGTTTTTTCGTTTTCCACTATATACTCCTTGATACAGTTAATAGTATCAACAAGGTAGGGGGTAAATGATTTTGCGGCCGCTTCTTCGGCAAGGGGTACAGGTATTAAATAAAGGGTTCCGTAGGGCATATTGCAAAGTTGGTGTTTTTTGTTTAATTTAAGCTATTGAAAGGAGCCCGAAAAATATGAAACCACTTAGCGTTAACTGGTTTATTGAAGGATACATTGATTTTGAACACAAAAAATACGTATTACTAAGTTATTTGCAGGAAATTAACCGCCATTTCGATAAAAGCCGGCTATATCCCAACCTGGCCGATTTAATATTTCACTATAATAACCTGGTGGATTTTAAGAAAAATAAATCGCTCATGCAGCAGGCCTTTCCGATGCGCCTTACCCAGGCGGATATTGATGCCGTAAAACTTACCTATCAAAAAATTATCCAGGACGACCAAAGTATGCAGGAGATAGAGCAGATCATTACCTATGCCATGGCCCAGATGAACCCGGCCATACAAATAGGTAAAGAAATTTATGACTTTGTAGAGAGCCGGTTGAATATAAACCCGATAGGCATTATGCCCCTGATGCCCTATCATGGCTATTTCTCGTTACGTAACGGTAAAGAGCATACCGGTTTCATTTACGAATACCAGATTACCATTTTTGAGGGTAAGGATGATAAATACCGGGGCATCAACATTAATTTTATTGAAAACTATGAATACAGCATCGTCAACACCCCCGAGGCGATGAAACTGAAACTCATCAACCGCAATAAATTTATGCCCAATCCGGCGGTATATTATGTGCACAGCGATATCAGCTTCCCGTTGGAGCAAACGCTGTTGCCGGTGGCTAAAAGAAGTTTGGTGAAGTACATATCGAATGCGGCGTAATCTGAACCGGGATTAAGCAGATTCATCAGATTTTTTGGATTTTGATTGCATGGATTGATAAAGACATTTACTAATCCAAGATGACAGCAAATCAAATCCAAATAATCCAAAAAATCTGCTTAATCCAGGTTCAGACAAATCAATTCCACAAAAAAGACCGTTATCCCTGGGCCTAAGCCCGGCATAACAGCCTCTCTTAAAAAATCGCGAATCGTTTGGTAATGGTTATTCTAAGGTAATCTGCCTCCTTATGCTTTCTTCAAGCGAAATGAAGGTTTCGGTACGTTGAATGCCTTTTACACCCTGTATCTGCTCGTTTAAAACCTCGCGCAGGTGGGTAGTATCGTGGCATACAATTTTGGCAAAAATACTCCACTCGCCGGTGGTATAATGCAGCTCAACTATCTCTTTTATAGTTTTTAACTGTTTTACAGCCTCGTTATATTGCGATCCCTTTTCCAGGTAAATACCCAAAAAAGCGGTAATATCATACCCTAACTTTTGCGGATCTACCTCCAGACTGGCACCCTTAATTACACCCATCTCCTCCAACTTTTTCATCCGCACGTGTATGGTTCCGCCAGAAACTATTAACTCTTTAGCTATCTCGGTGTACGGCGTGGTAGCATTTTTCATTAATATTGATAAAATCTGGATATCGAGATTATCAATTTCTAAATTTTGAGCTTTTCTGTGGGACATAAATTTGAATATCTATATTGAAATACAAGTTTAATTAAAATTTGAATAAAAATAAAATATTTTTGTTGAAATATTTGCAAGGAATTGATAGGTCTCTTAAATTTGTATCAAGCAAGTGACAAATGCTGAGCGTTCTTTTAAAGAAAAACAATGTTGGGTGGTGAAATTTTTGGCAGACACACCTCCTTGTCCCGGTGGCGGAGATCATAGAAAACCCGAAGCGGGCTAACTACTCTGTGGAGGTTCGAATCCTTCCCCAACAGCAAATCCATGAAAGACGGGATTTATATCATGTAGGATGGTGAAATTTTTGGCAGACACACCTCCTTGTCGCGGTGGCGGAGAAATTGGGAAACTTTTAGCAATAAAAATAACCACTCCGTGGAGGTTCGACCCCTTCTCCTACAGCTCTTCTCATAATTTAGGTTTATAATTGGTTAGTAAAGGCCCCTGCCCATCAGGGGCTTTGCTGTTTCTAAAGATTTTTTGCTGGCGTCCCGAAAATTTTGTACAAAGGACATTCCGATAAAGGACTATGCACAATAACAATAACTAAATCTATAAATTAAGTTTTAACTCCATAAACCACCCTAAATAGCCCCAATAATTATCATCACCCATTCATTATCTTGATTCTTTTCATGGCGTTACCTGCGGTCCAGGCTTTACGCTTATACTGCACAGGCCTTAGCCACCAGCCGGTATTCGCTGCAATCGGTAACGCTTAATTGTCAGAACCGGGATTCGTCGGATTAATGGATTATACAGGATTTTTAACTTACTCAACTACAAATTTACCCTCCTCCTGCAAATCAAAATCAAAAAAATCTGACAAATCTGCTTAATCGAGGTTCAGAAAAAAATCCCGTCCCCCCTTCTCCTCAAAATATTGTGTCATTGTTACACAATGGGCATTGACACATCAATATTTAATTATAAATTTGATAAGTGCCAATAGATTGTATCATTTTGTCACAATAGCTCCTAAAAACAAAGTTCTAAACACCAGTTTAACCCAATTCATAATAGTCGATATGAAAAAAATCGCTCTGTTGGTTCTTGTAGCCCTTAGCTGCATTTACTTGTCATGTAACAAAGCCCGGCCCGGAAAGCCGCGCGTGCTTGTATTTTCAAAAACAATGGGCTTTCACCATGCATCTATAGATGCTGGGATAACCGCAATTCAAAAACTGGGGGAGCAAAACGGATTTGACGTAGATACCACCAAAAATTCCGCCATGTTTAATGATACAACCCTTCAAAAATACGCTACGGTTATATTTTTAAGCACCACCGGCGATGTGCTCGATTACCGTCAGGAAGCGGCTTTTGAACGCTACATACAGGCGGGCGGCGGTTACGTAGGCATCCATGCCGCGGCCGATACCGAGTATGATTGGGGATGGTATGGCCGCCTCATGGGCGATTGGTTTTATGACCACCCCGGCATTCACGATAAAAACCCTAACGTACAACCTGGTACCTACAACGTGGTTGATGCCGATAACGATGCCACCAGGCACCTGCCCAAAGTATGGAAACGTACTGATGAGTTTTACAGCTTTAAAAAGGCGTTGGCTGCTGATGTACATGTTTTAATTACCCTTGACGAAAGCACCTACAAAGGCGGCAAACGTATGGGGCTGCACCCAGCCACATGGTATCATGATTTTGACGGAGGCCGCGCTTTTTATACTGCCATGGGCCATACCGACGAAACCTATAAAGACGATAATTACCTTAAAATGCTAACTGCCGGCATTAAATATGCCATTGGCGAAAACAAAGAACTGGACTATTCAAAAGCCAAAACCCAAACACCGCCCGAAGAGGACAGGTTTGCTAAAACACAGCTTTCTACAGGTGAGTTTTTTGAGCCGACTGAGATGACCGTACTACCCAACCTTGACATACTTGTTATACAACGCAGGGGCGAGATTATGCGTTATGACCACTCCACTCAAAAAGTGAAACAGGTGGGCATTTTTGATGTATACTGGAAAACATTGCACACGCCCGGTACAAATGCTGAAGAAGGTATGCTGGGCCTGGCTAAAGATCCCGATTTTGCCAACAACAACTGGGTGTACATTTATTATAGCCCGGCCGATAGTTCGGTTAACCGCCTGTCGCGCTTCACCTTTAAGAACGATACGCTGGATAAAAAGACCGAAAAAGTAATCCTTGAAGTAAAAGCACAGCGCGAAATTTGCTGCCACACCGGTGGTTCAATAGCTTTTGGACCTGGGCCTGATAAAATCCTGTTCTTCTCGGCAGGTGATAACTCAACCCCTTTTGATGAAAAAGGACAAAAATATGTGACCAGCGGCTATGCGCCTTTGGATGACAGGCCTGGTCACCTGCAATTTGATGCCCGCCGGTCGGCAGGGAATACCAACGATTTACGCGGTAAAATTATGCGTATCAAAATTAAGGACGATGGTACTTACGATATCCCCGAGGGTAACCTTTTCCCTAAAGGCACGCCAAAAACCCGCCCCGAAATTTATGTAATGGGCGACAGGAACCCGTACAGGATCTCTGTCGATCAAAAAAACGGCAATTTATACTGGGGCGAAGTCGGGCCGGATGCCCATAACGATAGTTTAGACACCCGTGGCCCGATGGGTTACGATGAAGTGAACCAGGCACGCCATGCGGGTAACTTTGGCTGGCCGTATTTTGTGGGCGATAACAAACCGTATCATATTTATGATTATGCTACCGGCAAATCGGGCCCTGCATTTGACCCTAAACACCCGGTTAATAACTCGCGCAATAATACCGGCTTAACAAATTTGCCACCTGCGCAACCGGCATTTATCTGGTATCCGTACGGGCCATCGCCCGATTTTCCGCAGGTTGGCACTGGTGGCCGTAACGCTATGGCGGGCCCGGTTTATTATACCGATATGTATCCGGCCGAAACCCGTTTGCCCGATTATTATAACGGCAAGTTTTTGGCCTATGAATGGATGCGCGGCTGGATAAAAGCAGTGAGTCTTACCCCCGAAGGTGATTTTGATAAAATGGAGCCATTTTTCCCTGGTCTTAAATCAAATTCGATGATTGATATGGAAGTTGGTCCCGATGGCAGACTTTACGGCCTGGAGTATGGCAGTGGTTGGTTTACCCACAACCCGGATGCAGGCTTATTCCGGATAGATTATATTAAAGGTAACAGGCCACCAGTGATAAGCAGCGTAAAGGTTGATAAAACATCGGGATTGTTGCCGCTCACTGTAAAACTAAACGCCCAGGCCAGAGACCCCGAAGGCGATAAAATAACCTATACCTGGAAAATGGGCGATGGCACCACCAAAGAAACCGATGCCCCGCAACTTAGTTATACTTACACCAAGGCCGGCGATTATAAAATAAGTGTTGAAGCCAAAGATGCAGAAGGCGCGGCAAGTAAAGGCAGCCCGGTTAATGTTTATGCCGGCAACGAGCAGCCCGTTGTTTCGGTAAAACTCACCAGTGGCAATAAATCATTCTACCTGCCGGGTGTTCCGCTTAGCTATGCAGTTACAGTTACCGATGGCGCGGCAACCAGTAAGGTTGATGCAAAACGTATTATAGTTAACGTTGATTATATTGATGGCTATAAAAAGCCTGTTGAAGCATCCAAACTGGAACAAACCGCACCCGAAAATACCGGCAAAACACTAATGTTGAGCATGGATTGCAAAAGCTGTCATAAAGAGGTAGGCAAATCAATAGGCCCTGCGTTTATTGATGTAAGCAACAAGTACCAGAAAGACCCTGATGCCATGAACAAGCTAAGCCAGAAGGTTATTAAAGGCGGTGCGGGCGTTTGGGGCGAAACGGCCATGTCGGCCCACCCAAGCATCAAAAAGGGCGATCTGGAGCAGATTATTGGTTGGGTAATGTCGTTAGGAAAGGGTAGCCAGAAAAAATCCTTGCCACCAACGGGCACTATCATGCCAGATCCGGGCAAAACACCATCGGCCACTTTGGTATTAACAGCTAAGTATACCGACGATGGCACCGATGCAATTAAAGCCTTAACCGGAACCGGCATAGCTACATTAAACAGCAGCAACTACCTGTTCACGGGTGCCGAAAAAACAAGCGGTTTTACCGGATTTAAATACAACGGTATTAACCTGATGGTCATTCCGCCAGGCGAGGGTTGGTTTGAGGTTGACGACATTGACCTTACCGGTGTAAAATCAGTAAACCTGACCACATTCTGGCAGGCAGCACCAACGTATGGTTTCAATTTTGAACTTCATGCTGATGCGCCGGACGGTAAGCTGATAGGCAAAGGCGGCATGCCAACGCCGGCAAAAGACCAAAAGGGCGGCATGGCTCATGTACCGGTTACCCCGGTAACGGATGGTAAAATGCACAAGCTGTTCTTTATTTATAAACCGGTAAAACCGGGCTCATTAACAGCCGGTGTTACAGGCTTGATATTTAGCGCTAAATAAAAGCCCCGCCACAACTTTTGAGAGGTTGACTTTAAACAAGAAATCCCGGTAGTTAAGCTTACCGGGATTTCTTGTTTAATTTATAACTATGCATTTTATTGATCAGGAAATAATCAATGGATCTTGCCTGTTGTCCCAAAAACAAATTATCACAATTGTGTGATCATAAATTTTATATAACATTGAGCAATTTTTATGAAGCACACACCTCCTCAGTTGTGTATGTTCTTCAGCAACCGGATACAAGTAAGGTGTGGAAGATATCGTTTTTAAAGTGGAGGCCACTTTGTTTTTAAATTTCTTTACAAATCCGTTGCCCCATCTTGTACGAAGCTGTTCAACAATATTTTGAAATGTTTCTTCGGCTTCAGGAGTAAACCTGATATCAAAGTTTATTATTCCGATAAGTGTTTTTGAGTAAATTCTTCCAGCGTAATACTTTTTCCGGCCTCGTATTGTTGCATTCCGCGATGGATACTTTCTGAAACATGGGGAGGGAATGTAACAGTGCTTGATTCAAACTGTACCTTCAATGCTTTCAAAACAGCTTTAACTGTTTTCAGTTGCTCCGCACTTTCAGGATGTATAAGAATGCTTTCCATATAAACAAATATACAAAATCAGTACCTAAAATAATAGTAATCCAAAATTCAATAGTTACTTTGTAGAACACAGGTTGTCAATTAAACTTTGAAACGCCAACTGGATAAGGATTACGCCCGCAAGGCGCTGCAATGGGAAAGGCGGTTGGAGTTTGCCACAGAAGGAGTGCGTTTCTTTGATTTAGTCAGATGGGGTATTGCCGAAAAAACTTTAAACGACTATATCAATATTGAAAAAGGTAGAAGAACCTTCCTGGCTACCGCTAAATTTACGGCAGGCCGGGACGAGTACCTGCCCATACCACAATCAGAAATTACATTTACCAACGGTTTATACAAACAAAACCCGGGGTATTAAATTTGTTAAAATACATTGGGGCCCCGGTTTTATAATTATGCCGGGGTTCCTTTAAATGCACACTAAAGTTCATCTGCCTAAATTAAAAGGACTTCAATTATGAAAACAAAAACCGGCATCGCATTACTGATGGCCTTTATGATGATTACCATGATTAGTAAAGCGCAGGATAAATCAGAAGTAACCTACCAGGAGCCGCACCGCCCGCAGGTGCATTTTTCGCCGGAGCAGCATTGGGTAAACGACCCCAATGGGATGGTTTACTTTAACCATACTTATCATTTGTTTTTCCAATATTATCCAAAGGATATTATTTGGGGACCAATGCATTGGGGGCAGGCGGTAAGTAAGGACCTGGTACATTGGAAACAATTGCCTATCGCTTTATATCCGGATAGCTTGGGGTATATTTTCTCGGGCAGTGCGGTGGTTGATTCCAACAACACTTCGGGTTTTGGCAAAAAAGGAAAAATTCCGATGGTAGCCATCTTTACTCACCATAATCCGAAGGGAGAAAAAGCAGGAACCGAAGTTTTTCAGAACCAAAGCATTGCATACAGCCTGGATGAAGGGAGCACCTGGACTAAGTACGCAGGCAACCCGGTATTGAAAAATCCGGGGATTAAAGATTTCAGAGATCCTAAAGTGATGTGGTATGCCAAACAAAAAAAATGGGTAATGACCCTGGCCACCAAAGATCATATTACCTTTTACTCGGCCCCTGATTTAAGAACCTGGAAAAAGGAGAGTGAGTTTGGTTTAAGAGAGGGAGCGCACGGTGGGGTATGGGAGTGCCCCGACCTATTCCCTTTAAAGCTGAACGGCAAAACATACTGGATATTGGTGGTAAACCTTAACCCCGGAGGCCCTAACGGAGGCTCGGCTACGCAATATTTTTGGGGAAACTTTAATGGGCACCAGTTTACGCCGATGGATACCCAAACCCGCTGGCTGGATTATGGCCCCGATGAGTATGCAGGCATTACCTGGAGCAATACCGGCAGCCGCAAAATTTTCCTGGGCTGGATGAGCAATTGGGAGTATGCCAACCAGGTACCCACCCAAAAATGGCGCAACGCCATGACCATTCCGCGCGATTTGCGCTTAAAACAAAGTAAACAAGGCATCGTCATCGCATCGGCCCCGGTTCCTGAGTTAGTTAACATCAGTGCCAATACTTCTGTATCAAAAAACGTTGTAGTTAATAAAACACTCAGGCTTACTGATAAAGCGAGTAAATTAAAAAGCCAATACATTTTAAAGTTAACCCTCGCTCAGTTAAAGGGCTACACGATTAAGCTATCCAACAAAAAAGGAGAAGAAGTATTAATCGGTTACGATGATGCTAAGGATCAGTATTTTATCGACAGGACAAAATCAGGCAAGATAGATTTTCAAAAAGATTTTCCGGGCCGGTTTACTGCCCCAAGATTGAGTACAACAAAAAGCTCCGACCTGACCATTGTAGTTGATAAAGCATCCGTTGAGCTTTTTGCCGATGGAGGCTTAACCACCATGACCGCTGTTTATTTTCCCAATGAAGATTTCACGGGCCTGGCTATAAATGTAGATGGAAAGCTGAAATTAAACACACTTGCAATTACTGGCTTGAAGTCCATTTGGAAGTAGGATATTCAGTTTGTAACCCTTGTATAAAAGAGAAAGACCGCCACTTTTGATGACGGTCTTTTCATTTATAGTATCCGGTTTTTACTTCCTGTATTAGGTTCCGTATTCCGGGGTGGTTACTTCGCTTTCTTCAAATTCGTAGTCGGTTAACGGCGGGCATGAGCAAATGAGCGTTCTATCGCCATAAGTATCATTAACCCTGCCTACTGATGGCCAGAATTTAAAGGCTGCAACATAAGGCAGCGGGAATGCCGCTTTTTGGCGGGTGTATGGATGCTCCCACTCATTGCCGGTAATTACGGCTACGGTGTGCGGTGCATTTTTTAACGGGTTATCTGTTTTATCTAACACACCACTGGCCACATCGGCAATTTCATGACGGATGGCTATCATAGCATCGCAGAAACGGTCAAGCTCGTGCTTAGGTTCCGATTCGGTTGGCTCAACCATTACCGTACCTGCAACCGGGAACGAAACAGTTGGCGCGTGGAAACCATAGTCCATCAAACGTTTGGCAATATCTGTAACCTCGATACCGAATGATTTAAACGAGCGGCAGTCTAATATCATTTCGTGTGCGCAACGGCCATTTGTACCGGTGTATAATACCGGGAAATGACTCTCTAAACGGGTTTTAATATAGTTAGCATTCAAGATGGCGTAGCGGGTTGCATTGGTTAACCCCTCGCTGCCCATCATGGCTATATAAGCATGAGAAATGATCAGGATAGATGCCGAACCCCATGGAGCCGAAGATACCGCGTGGATAGATTTACCCCTGTCGATATCAACCACCGCGTGACCAGGCAAGTAAGGCACCAGGTGTTTAGCTACACCAATAGGGCCCATACCGGGGCCACCGCCACCGTGAGGGATACAAAAGGTTTTGTGTAAGTTAAGGTGGCAAACATCGGCGCCAATATTGGCCGGGCTCGTTAAGCCTACCTGTGCGTTCATGTTGGCGCCATCCATATAAACCTGGCCGCCATTTTCGTGGATGATCTGGCAGATCTCGATGATCGACTCCTCAAATACCCCGTGGGTAGATGGGTAGGTAACCATTAAGCACGATAACTCGTTTTTATATTGCTCGGCTTTGGCCCGCATATCGGCAACGTCTATGTTGCCATTATCATCACATTTAACAACCACTATCTTCATTCCGGCCATAGCTGCCGATGCAGGGTTGGTACCGTGTGCCGATGATGGAATTAAAGCGATGTTGCGGTGTGCATCGCCCCTGTCATGATGATAGGCGCGGATAACCATCAGACCGGCGTATTCGCCCTGTGCACCTGCGTTTGGCTGCAGGCTCATGGCCGCAAAGCCGGTGATCTCGCTCAGCCAGTTGTTAATCTCGTCAAACAGCTGCATGTAGCCACCCACCTGGTCGGTTGGTGCAAAAGGGTGAATTTTGCTGAAATGGTTCCAGGTAACCGGGATCATTTCGGAAGTAGCGTTCAGCTTCATGGTGCATGAACCCAGTGCGATCATGGAGTGGCAAAGCGAAAGATCCTTAGCCTCCAATGATTTAATATAACGCAGCATTTCATGTTCTGAATGGTGCGAGTTAAACAGGCCGTGGGTTAGGTAAGCAGATGTACGCTGTAATTCAGTCGGGATTACCGTTTCCAAACCTGCTTTCAATCCGTCAAAATCAACATCGTTAATGGTTTTACCCAATACTTTGGCAAAAAACCTCACAATGGTTTTAATATCCTCGGGCGATGTAGTTTCATCAACCGAAAGGGTAACAACCGAACCTTCGTAGTTCAGGTTCATTTCGTTGTTCAGCGCCTCTGAATGAATAGGGCCGGCTAAGTGGGCTACATCGAATTTCAGGGTGTCAAAATAGCTTTCGTTAAGTTGTTTGTAACCTAATTCGCCAAGGGCTTTAGCTAACAATATGGTTAAGCCGTGAATCCTTTCGGCAATTAATTTAACGCCTTTGGGGCCATGATATACGGCATACATACCGGCCATAATAGCTAATAATGCCTGCGCGGTGCAGATATTTGAAGTGGCTTTATCCCTGCGGATGTGCTGCTCGCGGGTTTGCAAAGCCATACGCAAAGCATAGTCGCCTGCGCTATCAATGGTTACACCAATAATACGGCCGGGGATAGAGCGCTTGTATTCTTCTTTAGTAGCAAAAAACGCAGCATGCGGACCGCCAAAACCCATTGGTACGCCAAAGCGCTGGGTAGTACCCACAACAATATCGGCACCCCACTCGCCCGGCGGGGTTAGCAGTATTAGGCTCATGATATCGGCAACAACGGTTAGTTTAATGCCCTTTTCGTGCCCGGCGGCGGCAAAATCTTTGTAGTTGTACACCGCGCCATTACCGGCAGGGTATTGTACAATGGCGCCAAACATATTCTCGGTTAATTCAACCGTGCGGTGGTCGCCTATTTGCAGCTCAATGCCGTAAGGCTCCGAGCGGGTTTTTAAGATATCTATAGTTTGCGGGAAAAGTTCTTCGGATACAAAGAACACATTGGCGGCGTTGTTTTTACGCAGGCTGTATTGCATAAACATAGCCTCGGCAGCGGCAGTGCCTTCATCCAGCAACGATGCATTGGCAATTTCCATCCCGGTAAGGTCAATAACCATGGTTTGGAAATTTAACAGAGCCTGTAAACGGCCCTGCGCAATCTCGGCCTGGTATGGCGTGTATTGGGTATACCATCCGGGATTTTCGAGGATGTTACGCTGAATAACACCAGGTACAATCACATCATAATAACCCTTGCCGATGAACGACTTAAATACCTTGTTCTTTAATGATGTTTGTTTGAGTGTAGTGAGGTAGTCAAACTCGCTTTTCGCAGGTGGCAAATCAAGCGGTTTTTTTAGCCTGATCTGGTCTGGAATGGTTTGCGCAATTAATTCATCCAGTGAACTAACACCGATGGTTTTTAACATTTTTGCCGTATCGGCCTCATTTGGAGCAATATGCCTTGACTGGAATTGTTCCTGGTAATCTGCGTTAAGCTTCATGAAATAGTCGTCCCCTTAAATTTACCGCAAAGGTACAGTTTTCCAATATGAGTAACAATTGCATAATATGATATTGAGATATTGACAAAGCATTTACGGGGAAATTTTATATCTTTAACAGACTTATACTTATCATGTTTGCTAAGAAATTTTTACTATTAGTATCTGCCCTGTTTTTATTAAGCAATTTCTGCTTTGCTGCCGCCATTGTAGTAACCAGTAATGCCGATACAGGGCCCGGTACGCTTCGCGAAGCACTCACTACTGCGGCTAATAATGGAACTGCTGTTGCCGATATCATCCAGTTTAATTTACCCGGTAATTTTGTATCTGATCGTACCATCAGGTTAAAAAGCCAGTTGCCGTTTATTACCTCCAACGTTACTATTGATGGCACTACCCAACCGGGCATTGCATTCGGGGTATCAAACGCAAAGGTGATTATTGAGCCCGAAACCTCGCCTGTTTATTTTAATGCTTTAAATATTAATGGCGAGGTAAATGCCGGGGGGGCACCAGCCACAAAAATAGCCATATACGGGTTGTACATCCGCAACTTTGCTAAAATTAACAGTTTGGCAACTGCCGACCTTAACCAGGGCTCGGGCTTAATGATGGAGGGAGATGTAAGCGGTGTTATTATAGGTGCACCTGGTAAAGGGAATGTTTTTTGCGGCAATATTAACGGGATTTATAACACCTCCTATTACTATGCAGCAGGCGCTTCGGATGTTCAAATTCAAAGTAACATTATTGGTTTGCTCGATGATGGCTTTACCGCAGCCAGCAACTACACCGGTATTAACCTTACTTTAGATAAAAACGGTTTGATAGGCGGCACGGACGCCGGCATGGGTAATGTGATAGCGGCCAATGTTACCGGCATTAATATAGCGCGGGCTTATTATTACGGGGTAGCCAATACCATAACCATACAAAACAACAAAATAGGTACCGATTATACCGGCAAAGCCGATTTTAAAAACATCCCGATTTTGCAGCAAAGCGCGTTCATTAAAGCCTATGGTATTAATGTTAATTCATCAAATACAACGGTAAATATTACTTCTAATTTAATATCGGGCCAGCGTTATTGCGGTATTTATATCGAGAACGCCGCATTTAAAATAACTGCAAACAAAATAGGAACAGATATTACCGGCACAAAAGATCTTGGCAACGGCGAGGGCATTCACGCCGGTACAAGTTCATCCGGCACCATCGGCGGCGCTGCCACCGATATTAATTATATAGGCTATAACTTTTATGGCATCGAAGCTTTAAACAGCACACACACACTAATTACACATAACAGCATTTTTTGCAACAGCGATTATGGCATAAGCGTGGTAAGTAACAATTACCAGGCGCCGTTTGTACAGGTACTTAATTTTAGCGGCACCGCCGTATCGGGTACGGCAACGCCAAATTGCAAAATTGAATTGTTTTTGTCGGATGATTGCGGCAATATATGCCAGGGTAAAACACATATAGCCACGGTAACATCAAACGGAAGCGGGGCATGGAGTTATTCGGGTACTTTTAGCAAGGCTGCTATTGCCACAGCTACAGATGCCAATAATAATACTTCGCCTTTTTCGTCATTGGTGATACAGGATAACGATATGGTTGTAAAAAACTATACCTGCGCATACCAGGGGAGTGTAACCGTACAGCAACCCCGTACCGGGCTTTTATTTCACTGGGATAAAAAAGAAACTAACGGATCATTAACGCCAATAGGCGACACGCAGAATATAAAAACCCTATTGCCCGGCATTTACCAGTTAACCGTTCAATATCCCGGTGGCTGTCAAAAAATAACGCAGCTGTTTGAGATAAAAGACCTGCGGATAAAAATACAGAATGTAATTGTGCCTATACCCCAGTGCCGCCAAAAATCGTTCCCGTTTGATATGAATTTTACGGGCGGTACAGGTAACGTAACCTTTGCCTGGAAAGACAAGGGCGGGCAGGTAAAATCGACAGATAAGGCTGCTTATTTGCCCGAAGGTACCTATACCGTTACTATTTATGACGAGGCCGGTTGCGCGGTTACCTCATCGCCGGCGGTTACTATTAAAGCCAAACCTGGTCCGGATTATGATCTTTCGACCATGCAGGTTGCCCCTGCCCGTTGTGGTATTGCCGATGGCAGTATAAGCAATATAACAACAACTGTTGGCATTGGCACATTAACCTATAAATGGACAAATGATGCGGGAGTAGTGGTAGCTACTACAAAAAACCTGGCCAAAGTTAAAGGAGGATACTATACACTCACGCTGTACGACCAAAGTGAATGCAGCCCGTATTCAACACCTCCTATTTTTATCCCGGAAACCAATTCTGTAAATATTAACGGAGGTTTTATTACTCCGGCCAAATGCGGTGCCAATAATGGTGCAATAACAGGCGTGTATGTTCAAAATGCCGATCTGTTTCAATGGTATGATCCGCAGGGAAACCCAATTGCTACCAATCAAAGCAATTTAGATATTTTTAACCTTGCCGATGGCACTTATCGCCTCAACGCAGTTAACACGGTAACCAAATGTAGTAACGATGGATATTTTACCGTTAACAGGCTAACGCCCGAAGTATTTACCATTAAGAGCCTGACGAGCGTTGCTACCACCTGCGGGTTAAATAATGGGGCAATTAACCTGGAGATTGAAGGGAAAATAATCCCGTCTTCGTACCAATGGTTAAAGCAGGATGGCACTTTTATTGGTAGTTCGCCCAGTATAAGTGGTTTAACGGCCGGCTTTTATACGCTTAATGTAACCGATAAATATGGTTGCCCAAGTGTGCTGGTAAACAATTTAGAAATAAAAGTAACACCGCTTTTACAGTTTTCGTCGCTGAACAACCCCGTTTCCAATCCCGATCAGTGCGACCAGCTATTTGGAAGCATTACCGGTGTGGATGTAACCGGCGGTGTGCCTCCTTATAAATATACCTGGACCAATACTGATAATAATGCGGTTGTTGGCGCTGATAAAGACCTGAAAAATGTTGGTCAAGGCAATTACTCGCTGGTTGTAACAGATAATACCGCATGCGCTATTCCGATCACTGTTGATCGCACAGTTAGTAATATTAAGTTTACGCCCGCCCCGCCTGTTGTTAATAATCAGCGGATATGCGATCCGGAAACCGTTACCATCAGCGTATCTAACCCGGTTACAGGCACGTATAACTTGTATGCCGATACCACATCAGTAGTTCCGTTATTAAGCAATACCACTGGTAAGTTCAGTTTGCCAATTGCCGAAACAAGTGATTTTTACATCAGCTATAGCATTGGTACCTGCGTAAGCCCTTTTACCCAAACACATATCGAAATAGTACACGTTGACGTTAAAAAGCCAAACTCATTTACGCCAAACGGCGATGGCGTAAACGATTACTGGAAAATTGATGGGCTTGAAAAATTTCCCGGTTCAGTGGTACAGGTATTTAACCGTTATGGCCAAAAGGTATTCGAATCCAAAGAGTATATAACCGTTTTCACCGGTAAATTCAATGATCAGTTGCTGCCGCCAGGCGTATATTATTATATTATAAATTTAAATACTCCTTGCAGCCTGCTCTCGGGCAGTTTAACCATTATCAGGTAGGGATGACTATTGGATGTGTAAAATCCTAAAGATTAATAATAAATGCGTTACAGGTACCTGCTTATAGCCTTGATTACATTATTTTGCCAACAGGCGATAGCAGCGGTATTTGTAGTTATCAGCAATGCTGATAGCGGGCCGGGTACACTCAGAGAGGCTTTAACATTGGCTGCTGCTAATGGCAGTAGCGAGAAGGATTTTATCAATTTTAATTTGCCGGATGTGAGCGAGGCGGGGCGGACGATTACCCTTTTTACCCAACTGCCGGATGTTTCATCCCGGATAGTCATCGACGGAACAACCCAGCCTGGCGTTAAGTTTGGCGTGAGCGATGCCAAAGTAATCATACAATCAGCAGGTACAACTAATTTTTCGTGCCTGGTAATTGACAATGGAACTTTTGGGAAGACCATTTTTGACATTGAAATTTATGGCCTTTACATACACAATTTTGTAAAACAACCGGTGAACATAAACTTTGATTATGGCGCTGTTGGTATAAAGATATTGAGGGAGTGCAAAAATTTAACAGTAGGTGCTGCGGGCAAGGGGAACGTGATATGTGGCATGCATAACGGAATTACCTCTGCACCCGATTACTACCATGGTTTGAAGGAAGGATCAATAACCGGCATTACCATACAAAGTAATATTATTGGCCTTTTGGATGATGGTAAAACACCTAACTCAAACTTTGTAGGGATCTCACTGATAACAAAAGGCGGTGACGTTTTAGTTGGCGGTGATGCCCCTGTTTTAGGTAATATTATTGCGGCAAATGGTGTAGAATTATTGATTAATCAATATCCGGATCCACAAGCCCCATTTACAACGGGCAATAAAGCTGTAGTTGAAAATAACAGGCTTGGAACAGGAATAACAGGTACGGAGACTTATGTAGATCATTTCGTAGGCGAAGATCCTCGCGCCGGTGTAAATTATCCCTTTGTAGGCTTACTATCCGATTTTAAGGAAGGCTTTATCACTATAAAAAATAATATCATATCAGGTCATACAGATTATAACCTTATTGTAAGGTCGTCTGGCTATGTTATCAAGGGGAATAAAATAGGAACAGATATAACAACCACTCTTGATTTGGGTAATGGACGAAATGTATCGTTAGAGGAAAATGCCACAGGCATTGTTGGGGGCGATGATGAAGCGGATAAAAACTTTATAGCATTTGGTAAGCATGGCGCTATTTATGGGCAGAGCATGGTTATTAATAAAAACAGCTTTTACTGTAACCAGGACTTTAGTATTAATCAAAATGATAAAACGTTTGCCCCGGCTCCTGTTATTAAAAGCGTAACTAATTTAGCTGTTACCGGAACAGCAAAGCCGGGGGCGTTAATTCAATTGTATTATACGGCAGATTGCACACTGTGCGAGGGTAAAAACTTTATAGCCAAAGTAAATACCAATACCGATGGAAGCTGGGTATATCATGGAAGTATCACAAGGAGTATAATAGCCACAGCCACTATTGATAATAGGGCAACGTCGGAGTTTTCGGTTCCTTACCTGAATGTCGCTGTTGATGAAAGCCAACAGGAAATAAAGGCGGCTACATGTACCAATGCCGCTGATGGCTATATAAAAAACATCGTTATTGAAAATATAGGATCAAATAGCGGCCCCTATACTTATACCTGGAGAAATGAAAGCGGCGAAACGGTAGGCAACGCGTTGAACCTTGTAAATGTACCTAAAGGCTCATATACCTTAGAGATTAAGGGGGCCTCATGCGGATCGGCATTTACAAATCCAATACCAGTTGGCTCAACAGAAATTGTTATGGATTTAACTGCCGTTCAAAAATCAACTGCCGGGTGTAATAAAGCCAACGGCTCAATTAAGGGCATAACCGCCCCACAAGCAACAAAATTTGAGTGGCGCGATGCCGGCAATAACCTGGTTGGTACAAAGGCCGATCTGGATGGAGTGCCTGCCGGTACTTATTCGCTTACGGCATCAAATGAATCTGGCTGCAGCGCCCAGTCACCAAATTACACTATTGAAAAGTCGCCCCGAACAACCTTTGGTACAACAAAAACAATTAAAAATGCTACCTGTGGGGAAAATAATGGCAGCATTACTATCATATTTCAGCAACAGCCTGCGCAGACTCCCGAATCATTCCGTTGGATTAACCATGCAACCGGGGCAAACGTAGCTATAACTACCGGGCCCGAATTGAAGGGGCTTGACGCCGGAACCTACGATACGTATATTACAGAATACGGGGGATGCGAGTATCCAATGGCCAGCTATACGGTTCTTAGAGACCAGGGCATTTCTGTAATAACTGATAATGTACAGGTAGAAGATGATCATTGCCAAAATGGAACGGGCAGCATTAAAGGTATTAGCGCTAATGGTGCCACGCCGCTCACTTTTGTATGGACCGACGATAACAACAAGGCTGTAGGTAATACACCTAACCTTGAAAATGTAAAAGCCGGTACATATCATATTCAAATAACGGATGGCTCCGGTTGCACTCAAGGTTTGGTTTACACTATTTACGATACTCCTGCAGCGGTAACTTCTCCCGCCGTTACTGATCTTGACTTGTGCACGGCAGGCAACGCGCTGCTGATAGTTAACGATGCTGCCGGTGGATATAGCTACCGGCTTTATGATAACGTTGATAGCACAACTCCATTGGACGAACAGCAAAATGGCAGGTTTGCCATAAATGTAACAGGCGATAGAAATTATTATGTAAGCAAATTTACCGGGAGTTGCGAGAGTAGCCGTGCGGAAGTAAAAGTTAAAGTAGGCATCAGCGCATTGAATATAGCCAATTCCTTTACCCCCAACGGCGATGGCCATAACGATTACTGGAAGATCAGCAATATCGAAAGCTACCCTGCCGCTGTAGTGCAAATTTTTAACCGCAACGGCCAAAAGCTGTTTGAATCAAAAGGATATTCAACACCATTCAATGGCACCTATAACGGGAAGCCCCTGCCCGTGGGCACCTACTATTATATCATCAACCTCAATAAAAACTGTAACCTGTTATCGGGCAGCTTAACTATTTTGAGGTAGATCTGAGGTCGGGAGCCTGAGGTTGGAGGTCTGAAAGGAAAATACGGTGCACATTTCAATGCTCAGACCACAGATCACACACCACAGATATCAAACCAACTGCCTTAAATACATCTGGATGGTATTCTCTAATCCATAATATAAAGCATCGCATATAAGGGCGTGGCCTATGCTCACTTCATCCAAAGCAGGTATGTTTTCGGCAAAGTATTTTAAGTTATGCAGGTCAAGATCGTGCCCGGCGTTAATGCCCAGGCCTGCTTCATGTGCTACTTTCGCAGCTTCAATATAGGGTGCTATAGCCAGTTCTTTACCCTGGTGATAATGTGTGGCATAGCCTTCGGTGTAAAGTTCAATACGGTCGGTACCGGTTTTGGCGGCTCCTTCAACCATTTTGGCAATGGGGTCAACAAAAATAGATACACGGATGCCGGCATCTTTGAAAACGGCTATCATATCTGTTAAATAATGATAGTTTGTGATGGTGTCCCAGCCATGGTTAGATGTTATTTGTCCTAACACATCCGGTACCAGCGTTACCTGCTCGGGTTTGTTGGCCAGCACCAGGTCAATAAACTTTTGTTCCTGGCAGTTGCCTTCAATATTAAACTCAGTAGTTACTATTTTTTTAAGGTCGAAAACGTCCTGGTAGCGAATATGCCTTTCATCCGGGCGGGGGTGTACAGTAATACCTTGCGCCCCAAAACGTTCGCAATCTTTGGCAACCTGCACCAAATCGGGGTTGTTACCGCCGCGCGAATTACGCAGGGTAGCTATTTTATTGATATTGACAGATAAACGGGTCATGGTTCAAAGTTATACATCATTTACTTTAAAATCCAATTCAAAACACAAAAGGAAAATCTGAGCATAACAGAATTTAGCGCCCCAGCCATATTTCTATATAGCCCGATTTTGCCTTTGCATCAGAATAATACTTTGCTAAAAAGCTTTTGTCGTTTAATTTAAACTGCAAAAACTCGGCTATTTTTTCAGCCTGTGCCTGGTCTTCAATGTTAAAATATCTTACTTCTGTATTGTCGGGCCTGCCGTTATCCACAATGTATTTTGAACCAAGCACCTTATAGCCTGCAACGTTCAATTGTTTGCTGAGATCGCCAAGCCCATCGGTTTTGGCTTTATTGCCTGTTAACAAATATACTCTGGCATCGTTAATTATAGGAGGATCTAATGACTGCGCTAATGACGATTTTACCTGTGGAATATCCGTTGTATCTTTTTGCTTTTGAAAAATGTAATTACTTACGCTATCTCTGACACTCGATTCTTTAATCAAATTAGTGTGAACAAGTAATTTTAGTGTTTGCAAACGTTCTTCGGATGAGTTGGACTCTAATGCTTTTAATATCAGGTCCGATTGATACTTTTGCTCAGCAAGCTTTACATTATAATATCCCGTTATAAATGCGCCAACCATCGTGCCAAACAAAGCAAAGATTCCGGAAATGATTAATGTTGCAATGTTGAATTTGTCTTTCATAATTAATTAGTGTATAGGTAATTAGGCGTATTTTATTAGTCTAAAATGATAAAAAAGCGTGATTGATGCAATTAAATTTATCCACAATAAGTTTTGGCATGAATGAGCGGCTGGTTAGCCGTTGATGATTACTTATAATAAAAATACCTTTTTATATCAATTTAAAACAGGGTGTTTACCTTTGTCCCTATGGAAACCATCACCTGGCAAAATTTTGAGCAAGTAGAATTGCGGGCTGGCACTATACTGGAAGCTGTTGATTTTCCGGAGGCCCGCAAGCCTGCTTATAAAGTGCGGGTTGATTTTGGCGAATTTGGCATCAAATGGTCAAGCGCACAAATTACTAAGCATTATACAAAGGAAAGTCTTATCGGCAGGCAAATTTTGGGCGTAATTAATTTCCCTTCAAAGCAGATAGGTAAATTCATGTCGGAGTTCCTGGTAACCGGCCTTGCCGACGAAAATGGCGATATTGTACTGGCAGCTGTTGATAAACCTGTGCCCAACGGCAGTAAACTGATTTAAATGAGGTATATAAATTTCGAAGGCGAGCCCGCCATATCCCCCGATGATTTTTTTATGGGCGAGGCCTTAAAAGAGGCCCGATATGCCCTGGAGGAAGATGAAATCCCTATCGGGGCTATAGTAACCTACGGGGGCAAGATCATTGGCCGGGGCCACAACCTTACCGAACGGCTTAACGATGTATCGGCCCATGCAGAAATGCAGGCACTTACAGCGGCGGCAAACTCCATGGGCGGTAAATACCTGCAGGGCTGTACCCTATACGTAACTATGGAGCCTTGTGTAATGTGCGCCGGGGCATCCTACTGGTTTCAGGTTGCACGGATAGTTTTTGGCGCCTATGATGTAAAGCTTGGCTTTGGCCGGCTCAACCAAAAAATAACCCACCCCAAAACCGTAATTACCGGAGGCATCCGCGAAAATGAATGCTCAGAACTGGTTAAGAACTTTTTCAGGGCGAAGAGGAAGTAGGATTTGTTCATGGATGATGGTTCATGGTTCATAGATCGCAATTAGCAGATAGTGAAGATATGCTGAATTATGAACCACCTCTTCGGCCATGAACTATGAACCATGAACCATCATCTATGAACCATGAACTATCTTACGACAAACACTTGACAATATTTTTAGAACAAAAAGTAAAATCTACTCTTATATTTGTTACATAACAATCATTAAACTTTAAAATTGTAATTATGGCATTTACACTACCGGCGTTATCCTACGCTACCGATGCATTGGAACCGCACATTGATAAACTGACCATGGAAATTCACCATGGCAAGCACCACCAGGCTTACGTTACTAATTTAAATAAGGCCCTTGAAGGTAAGCCGGAAGCTGATAGCAGCATTGAGGATATCATCAAAAATATTTCAAAATTTGCGCCTGCTGTACGCAATAATGGTGGCGGTCACTACAATCACTCCCTGTTCTGGACATTGCTTTCGCCAAATGGTGGCGGCGAACCTACGGGTGCTTTGGCTGCTGCAATTACCAGCACTTTTGGTTCAATTGCCGATTTAAAAACTAAAGTTAACGAAGCCGGTGCAACCCGTTTTGGATCGGGCTGGGCATGGTTAATTGTTACTGCTGATAAAAAACTTGTAGTATCATCTACACCAAACCAGGATAACCCATTAATGGACATTGCCGAAGTAAAAGGCACCCCAATTTTAGGTATCGATGTTTGGGAGCACGCCTACTACCTTAAATATCAAAACCGCCGCCCTGATTATTTAACCGGCATCTGGAGCGTGATTAACTGGGCTCATGTTGCCGAACTTTATGCAAAAGCGATAGCTTAACTTTAACCAGGCATTTAAAATACAAACGGCCCCGTACAACACAACGGGGCCGTTTTTTATAATATATGACCACCGATATACTAAAGCTTAAGGTTGAGGAAATTAAATGGGAAGCTCCCGATACGGCTACCTTTTACCTGTCCAATACATCCGGCAAGTCCGTCCCCTACAAAGCCGGGCAATTCCTCACATTGATATTTAACCACCGCAACGAGGAAATCCGCCGGTCATATTCTTTGAGTTCGTCGCCAGACGAACCTTTGCTTGCCATTACCATAAAGCGTATCAGTAACGGCGAAATCTCGCGCTTTATGCTTACCAAACTAAAAGCTGGCGATGTGCTCAATGCCCTTGCGCCGGCAGGCAGATTTACGGTAAGCACCTATGAACAAGACAAATCCATAATCCTTTTTGCAGGCGGCAGCGGTATCGCTCCCATATTTTCGCAGCTAAAATATATCCTGAACCGCCCGGGCAAAAGCAGGCTTACACTTATTTACAGCAACCAGGATGCCGGCTCCATACTATTTAAAGAAGGGCTTGACCAGCTTGCTGCCCGGCATCCCGACAGATTTACCATCATCCACCTGTTGAGCAGTGAAGCCAATCGTCTGAATGCTGATATGGTTGAAAGCTTAACCCGGCAATTAGTACCTTCAGGCCTGCAGAAGGCCGAATTTTACCTCTGCGGACCATTTCCGTATATGCGGATGATCCGCTTTGCGCTGGTATATATGGGGATAGATCCTAACCAGATCCGCAGGGAAAACTTCGTTTTAGAGACGGTTGCTGTAACGGGCTCCACCACCAATTTTCCTCCCCGTAACATCAGGATCAGGTTTAAGGGGGAGGTGCATGACCTGCCCGTGGGCGAAAATCAATCCATATTGCAGGCCGCCCTGCAAAACAACCTGGCACTGCCCTACAGCTGCCGCAATGGGGTATGCTCCACCTGTACAGCCCGGTGCATTGCCGGAAAAGTAGAGATGGTAAAAAACGACGTGCTCACCAACGCCGACCAGGCCGCCGGCCTCATCCTCACCTGCACCGGCCACCCGGTTACTGATGATGTGGAAATTACTTTTGAGTGATTTTGTGCACATAGGATGGAAGGATAAGGAGCAAGAATAAGCAACTGATAATGCTTCGTCTCAAATCTCATATCTCACGTCTCAAATCTGCCCCCTATTGTAGCGTTTTCAAAAAAACATCCGTAATGTTTTAATATATACTTACTAACCATTACTATGAAGCAAATTTTTACACAAAGGGCAGGCATGATCGGGATGATATGTTTGCTTGCGGTTTCTTTAACATCATGTCTTAAAGACGACGATAACCACCACTACATAGCGCCTAAAATAGCTTTGGTTTCGGCAATCAATGCCTCGCCGGATGCACAGCCGGTCGACTTTTTCCTCGACCAGAACCGGGCCAATAACTTTTTCATCCCAAGCGGCGAGAGCCTTGATTACATTAATGCCTATACTGGCAAGCGTACCATCACATTTTACGTAGGCGCCAGCAACCAAAAAATTATCAGCGATACGGCTACTTTCGCCGCCAATAAGCTTTACTCGGTATTTTTGGCCAACGTGGTAAGCACACCCGCCATGCTAATTATCCCCGATTCGGTAGGCGTACCTGCCGAAGGCAAGGCCGGCGTCCGCTTTGTGAACCTGAGCCCCGATAACCAGGCGCTCGACCTGGTAATTAAAGGCGGCGCTATCCTGGCATCGGCAAAAACCTACAAACAATACACCCCTTTTGTAACGGTTACGGGTGGCAGCACCTATACCTTCGAAATTCATAAGGCCGGCACATCTACCGTATTGTATACCCTTACCGATGTGCGCATCAAAAACAAAACCCTCAACACCATCTGGGTGCAGGGCCTCTCGGCAGCTACCGATACAAAAAAGCTGACCGCTCATGCGCAGGAGAATGTATATTATTATTAGTGATTGGGTGAGTGGTTGATTGGGTTAACCAGACGTTAATAACCGGTTGATTGAGTTGATTAGGTGAGTGGTTGATTAGGTTAACCAAACGTTAAAAAAACCAGCTCCATCTTCCAACTTAATCAACCACTCAACTTAATCAACCACTCACCCACTTACCAAACAAGGGCGTTGCCCCATTGATAGAAATGGGGCCGGGCTAACCGCTCATACTACACAGGGCCTTAGGCGCGGGCCGGTATCCCAATGTCATTAAGTTAAGGATTACCCGGCTCTTTTATAGTTAGTTAAGGTCTTGTATTTTCCCGATCTTCGTTTTAGGGTTTTTATTCTGGGGACTTTTCTGTTAG
>Ga0307507_10000144_pt1 | contig 123842 bp, 116 predicted proteins | sample 7_EM_MG_FD_207223 | JGI IMG/M metagenome (GOLD analysis project Ga0307507, IMG submission 207223) | Populus trichocarpa ectomycorrhiza microbial communities from riparian zone in the Pacific Northwest, United States - 7_EM | ecosystem: Host-associated > Plants > Roots > Unclassified | place...
TTCCCCCTCACGAAGGACACCCTTGCCTTTGGTTAGCGCTTCCTACTATCAAGGCGCGTTCGGGACTTGCACCCTATAGTTTGCGCCCATGCCGGGCGCACTGTAGCAACGGGTTTCAACCCGTGGACGATTGACCAATGGACAACAAGAGTGCCATCGGCACGGCACATATTGGGGTGTAAATCCAGGTATTTCAATTTGTTCAAAAGATACATACGCATTAATAATATGTGCAGAACCTACGGCTCTCATTCATTTTTTTTGTTTTTTTCCACGGGTTAAAACCCGTGGCTACAAGATTGGCCGAGGCTACGCCTCTAAGTCGTGTTGAATAGGCCCCGATGTGTCAACAAAATATATCTTTAGAAACTGAGCAACCACATCGATGTTACCCATACAAAGCGTCATGGAACCAAATTTTAACATTTCATTTAACGGCATTGCCTTCACTCTTTTGGCGTTCCGAGCGACAAAAGATAGAAACTCAATCACCCCTTACAGCTCCTTTCGCATCACATAATCATTCATCCAGTAAGGGCCAATGGCGATATCTTCTTCGTAAGCAATTGCAAAGCCCATTTTTTCATAAAATGATTTGGCCTGGTTATACCGGTTTACGTTGAGCTCGAGAATTTTTTTGCCCGCCTCGCTGGTTTTGTTGGCGACTTCGTTTATCAATATTTTTCCGTAGCCCTTACCCTGTGTTTGGGGCAGGCAGTATAATTTATGCAGCTTATATATGTCGGGGTTTTCATCGCGCGGCGAGTATGCAGCAAAAGCAACGGGAGTGCCTTCTTCTTCCAGTAACAAGTAGGTTTGCAGGTTATCGCTTACCTGTTTTTCTATTTTTTCTGCCGAGTAAATCTCGGCCAGCATAAATTCAATTTGTTCGCGCTCCAATATAGCCGAGTAAGTTGCCCACCAGGTGGTTTCGGCTATTTGCAGTATAGTATCAACATCGTTAACTGTTGCGGTCCTTATAGTATACATTTTATATATTTCTGTTAATCTCAAATACGTTGACTGGCTTTGAGCTTTCTGCTTTACGCCTTAAGCTTTATTAAGCTTTTTCTTCCCATATCATGCAAAGGTGCAAAATGGTTTCTACCGCCTTTTGCATATCCTGCACCGATACCCATTCCTGCTTGCTGTGAAACGCGTGTTCGCCCGCAAAAATATTGGGACAGGGCAGGCCCATGAATGATAATCTGGAGCCATCGGTACCACCTCTTATACTGCACAATTTGGCCGTTAGGCCGGTACGGTTTATGGCTTCCATTGCGTTGGCAACAATTTCGGGATGCTGCTCCAGCACATTTTTCATATTGCGGTACTGCTGACTTGTGGTTAAAGTATAGGCAGAATTCGGGTACTTTTTTAAAACCTCACCGGCTGTTTTCCTAATCGCATCGGCATGGCTTTTCAAGTTATTTTCGTCAAAATCGCGGATGATAAAATCGATGCCGGCCGTTTCTACATGGCCCTCTATACTCACCGGGTGTACAAAGCCCCGCATCGCTTCCGTATGCTCAGGCGATAGTTCAACGGGCAAAGCGGCTACAATCTCGCCGGCTATTTTTATGGCGCTTTCCATTCTGCCCTTCGCAAAGCCGGGGTGGGCGCTTACACCCTGTATTATCAGCCGGGCGCCATCGGCACTAAAGGTTTCATTTTCCATATTACCGGCGCTTTCGCCATCAATGGTATAGGCGGCATAGGCGCCAAGTTTGGCAATATCAACATGATCTACCCCGTGGCCTACTTCTTCATCAGGCGTAAATAATATCCTGATATCGCCGTGTTTTATTTCGGGATGATTAATCAGCTGGTAACAGGCGTCCATAATTTCGGCAACGCCGGCTTTGTTATCGGCACCTAATAAGGTTGTGCCACTGGCTGTTATAACATCGTGGCCCAGTTGATTTTTAAGATCGGGATGCTCAGCCAGTTTAATAACCTGTGCAGCATCATCAGGAAGTATAATATCCTGCCCCTGGTAGTTTTTATGTACAATTGGTTTTACATTGGCCCCGCTGCAATCAGGGGCGGTATCCACATGTGAGCAAAAGCAAATTACAGGCACTTTCTTGTTGGTATTTGATGGAATAGTGGCGTACACATAGCCAAATTCGTCAAGGTGAACGTCATGAACACCCATGTTCAGCAACTCATCAACCAATAGGCGGCTTAAATTTTTTTGCTTTTCTGTTGATGGAAATGTAACCGAAGTGGGGTCTGATTGCGTATCAATGGTAGCGTACCGTAAAAAGCGGTCGGTCACTGTAAAACTTAGGGGGGAATTAAAACTCATAAGCTATATTAGTGAAATTTTCGGGCCGTTTGTAAACCGGCATCTGCTTTTGTAAATATTGATAAAAATTAACATTGAAAATATATATTCTTTTTTTTGTTTTAGGCTTTACGGTTGCAACAGTTAAAGCGCAAAGTGGGTTTAACTACTATGAGTTTGGTGCAGGTATTGGTGCAAGCTATGGCAAAGCCGAAGCCGATTTAAAAAAGCAGGATTATCACCCGGCATTCAGTTTTAATTTTGTTTACAATTTTAGTCCGTATTTCCCTATTACGGCCGAGTTGCAAAAAGGCACTTTCTCTGGCGGGGGTACAACGCCGGCAGTAGATGCTTCCGGCCGGTATTTTACAAATTCATACTTTTCCTTTAATATCCATGGCGACGTGCAGGCCGGCGAGATAATGGATTTTGGTGATAGCTGGATTTTAGACCGTATTAAGGGCTTTTATATTGGTACAGGTTTGGGGTTTATTTATAACAACATGACCAGTATTGAACGTTATAATCGATTTCCAAATTCTGGAAGCCCCGTTTATCCAAATCCCGGATCGGACGAAGGCTTTCGTGGAAAAAATGGTGGAATCAACCTTATTATTCCCATACGGTTCGGTTACGAATTTAAAATTTATGATGATTACGACCAGCCGCGTTACGGCATCGATTTAGGGATTCAGCATTATTTCGCTCCCGGCGAAGGGATTGACGGTTATAATGATGACAGTAAAAAATATAAAAACAACGCTACAGACCAGTATACCTTTATTACCATTGGATTTAAATATAACTTTGGCAATACAACTTCTTATACCAAGTTGGTGAACAAATTCCGCTAAAATTGAATGTAGAAGAATTGCGCGATTATTGCCTGCAGAAACCAGGTACCACCGAAGGCCTGCCCTTTGGCGAGGAAACGCTTGTGTTTAAAGTTGCCGAAAAAATATTCCTGTTGATTGGCCTTGCAGAAGGCAATCGTTTTAATGTGAAATGCGACCCGGAACTTACCGTTGAATTGCGCGAACGATATCCGGAGGTGATTCCCGGCTATCATATGAATAAAAAACTATGGAACACGGTTTATATGGATGGCTCGCTAACCCGCAAGCAGCTTTGTGAAATGATAGATCACTCTTATGAGCAGGTGGTAAAAAGTTTATCCAAAAAGCTGCAGGCAAACCTTGCCGGTATCTGATGCCCCCATCAGTCAGTAATAACTTTTCTACCTAAATTAACCGGCCTAAATTAGCCGGGCTTTAATAGCTCCTTCGTTGGCTTTTTGGTGCCCTTTTTCTGTAGGGTTAAACATATCGCTCTCTTTTTTAACCAGCATTATAAAAACCGAAGTATCTTGATTTAAATAGACCGAATGTAATTAAAGTTTATATATTCGGCGCCTTGAAATGGTTATTGTATATTAATGATTAACAGGGTTTTATGAGACTGGCTTTAACGCTTGTGCTCAGCTTTATTTCTTTGAATGTAGAAGCGCAGTTATATGCATTTAATAAAACTAAAGAAATGGTGCCCTACGTGCCGCCTTCGGAGGTTGTTTTAATTTCATATTATGATTACGGCTTTGGCGCAGGCCTGAGTTATGACAAGGCATTTGCCGATACCAAACGGCATGATAGCCACCCCGGCTTCAATTTTAACTTTACATATAATTTTAGCCCTTTTACACCATTAGGGGTCGAATTTCAGTTTGGCACACTTTCGGGAGGTGGCCGAACAGTTGATAAAGACAAATACGGGCGATATTTTAAAAATAAATATAAAGCCATGATAGTACATGGCGATATGTTGTTTGGCCAGTTCATGAACTATTCAAACAGCGATTTTTTATATGCTATGAAAGATTGCTACATTGGCGTTGGCATCGGCGTTATTGGTAATAACCTGGTCGACGTTCAGCGTTACAATCTTATACCCGCCAATGGCCCAACAGATTATAAGTTTCCGGGTGCAGATGCAGGTTTAAACCCTTTAATTGCTATCAGGTTTGGGTATGAGCTTAAAATAAATAATTCTTTTGACGAGCCCCGGTACCATATTACTTTTGGTTACCAATATAACGTTACTTTTGGCGAAGGGCTTGATGGTTATAACGATAATCCAAACAAATTCAAAAACAGTTCTCCCGATCAATACGGCCAGTTTATGATTGGGTTCAGGATGGATTTTGGCGACGTATCGGTTTATAATAAATTTGAAAATTTTAGGTAAAAAGCAGAATCAAGAGACAAGACTTTTGAGCTCCGGGGTACGCTTTTTTTAAACTGCTTTTTGCAACTGTCTTGATTCTTGACTCTTCTCCGTTATCTTTGGCAAAAGCAATTTCATGAAATCTGTTTTATCAGTTATAGTTTTTTGTTTCATCTGTATATCTGCCCTGGGGCAACTAACTCCATTTGAGTTAAGCAAGGATAAAAACTATACGGCCACCTACGCCGAAGTGATTAGCTATTATCAAAAGGTAAATAAGCTGCATCCGCAGCAAATGAAAATGATTAATTGTGGTACTACCGATGTGGGTAAGCCATTAACATTGATTGTGCTTTCGAAAAATGGTGTTTTCGACCCCACACAGATAAAAAAGCAGGACAAGCGGGTTTTGCTTATCAACAACGGTATCCACCCAGGCGAGCCGGAGGGTATTGATGCAAGCATGATGCTGGTGCGAGATCTGCTTAAAAATAACCGGTTGCCAAATGATGTGGTAATTTGCCTGATAGCGTTATACAATATTGATGGCAACCTTAACCGGGGGCAAAGCCGCGTAAGCCAAAACGGGCCGGTTGCCTATGGTTTTCGGGGCAATTACCGCAACCTTGATTTGAACCGCGATTTCATAAAAGCGGATAGCCGCAACGCGCTTGCTTTTACGCAGATTTTGACCACCTGGAAGCCCGAAGTGTTTTTAGATAACCACACCAGCGATGGGGCCGACTATCAGTATGTAATGACGCTGATAGAAACCCAGAAGGATAAGCAAAACCCAATTTTGGCCGATTATACAGCCAAAACGCTGACCCCCTACCTGTACAGCCACATGAAAAAAAGCGGCTACGAGATGATCCCTTATGGAGCCGGAGAGGAAGGACTACCAGACTCGGGCATCGTGAGTTTTTTAGAAACTCCCCGTTTTGCAACAGGCTTTACTGCCCAGCATAACATCATCAGTTATATTACCGAAACCCATATGCTTAAACCATTTGATAAACGGGTATATGCTACGTACGATTTTATGCAGCATTTGATCGATATAAACCAGCGTGATGCCAAACTGATAGGCGAACTGAAGAAAAAAGCCGATGCTGCAGTTACCAGCCAAAAAACATTCGCTTTAAAGTGGGAGGCGGATATGAAAACCGTGGATACCATTACCTTTAAGGGCTATGAGGCTGCCTACAAAACCAGTGATGTGAGCGGGCTAAAGCGCTTGTATTACGATAGGAATAAACCTTATACCAAAGTCATCAAATTTTATAACACCTACAAAACAACTGTAACCGCCGATAAGCCGCTGGCCTATGTAATACCACAGGCATGGGGCAAAGTGATAGACCTGTTTAAGCTGAACGGTGTAAAAATGCAGCAACTGGCCCACGATACCACATTGAACCTGCAGATGTATTACTTTGGCGATATTAAAACACCAACACGCCCGTTTGAGGGCCACTACCTGCACAGTAGCGTACAATTAAACCCGGTTGATATGGCCGTAAAATTTTATGCCGGCGATTACGTTGTATATACCAACCAGGCCATTAACCGGTATATTATAGAAACATTGGAACCACAGGGTGTAGATTCTTTTTTTGCCTGGAACTTTTTTGATTCGATGCTGGGCGAAAAGGAATACTTTTCGGACTATGTTTTTGAAGATAAAGCTGCCGATTTGTTGAAGAAAGATCCGGCCCTGAAACAAAAGCTGGACGATGCCAAAGCAAAAGACCTGCAACTGGCCAATAGTGCGCAGGCGCAGCTGTTTTTTGTATATAAAAACTCGCCTTACTTTGAAAAAACATACATGCGCTACCCGGTGGGCCGCATTTTAAACGATACTAAACTCGACCTGAAATAGAAAATGGTTGTGATATTTATAGATAAAATATTAACTTTGATTATATGAGTGAAAAAGAAATTGCTATAGTTGTTAGGTCTATCCGTAAAAATGGTAAGACCATATCTTCTGACAAAGCAAAAACCACTACATTCTTAAAGAAATTGGGTATCCTCACTAAAACAGGTAACGTGTCTCGTGCATATAAAGAAATATGTATTCCGATAGAACAGGGTTAGTTCTTGGCTTTCACGGATGCGATATTAAGATCAGAGATAGCATAATAGCCCAGAAAAAAGCACTTAAAAAAAGTATCAATTCTTACGACTGGCTTGGTCATGGTATTTATTTCTGGGAAAATAGCCCGGCAAGGGCATTGGATTTTGCTGAAGAATTAAAAAAGTTCTCAAAAAAAGTCAATCAAAAAATTACAACCCCGTCAGTAATTGGTGCCATCATTGATTTGAAGCACTGCCTTGATCTGACCGAATTTAAAAACATTCAAATTCTTAAAAGCGGATATGAAACTTTAAAAGAGGTATTAGGAACAGAAGGCCTTCAGTTGCCTGAAAACAAAAATATCGGCGGGTCAAAAGACTTAATTATGCGTCATTTAGATTGTGCAGTAATAGAAACTGTTCATGAAAATAATGCCCATGAAAACAGGTATGATTCGGTTCGAGGAATGTTTACAGAAGGCAATTATCCTTATCCAAATGCAGGTTTCAGGGAAAAAAACCATGTTCAAATCTGTGTTAGAAACCCAAACTGTATAAAAGGATACTTTTTACCACGGGATATTGTTAGATTTTAAAATATACTAAACTCGACTTTAAATAAATGAATTACATTATCGTAACTCCTGTAGCATCTTTGATATTTGCCGTAACGCTAATTGTTTCTATAATGGCGTTTTACAATCAAAACTTGTATGGCAAATTGATGCTGCACCCCTATAATGTTTCGCGTGGGCATTATGTTTATACTATCATTACCAGTGGCTTTATCCATAAGGATGTAATGCACCTGGCTTTTAATATGGTGTCCTTTTACTATTTCGCATTTGCGCTGGAAGCACAAATTGGCCACTGGCAGTTTGGCTTACTCTATATGGTAAGTCTTATTTTAAGCGACATGCCATCAGTATTAAAACATAAAGAGAATTACAGTTACTACAGTCTTGGGGCATCGGGTGCTATAAGTGCGGTGGTTTTTGGGGCGATTCTTTATTTCCCAACAGCTCAAATGGGCATTATATTATTGCCAGTACATATTCCCGCTTTCCTCTTTGGAATACTTTACCTGGTTTATTGCAGTTACGCGTCAAAATACAGTCGGGACAATATCAATCACGATGCACATTTATATGGAGCATTAAGTGGTTTGGTTATCACTATTTTGCTTAACCCGCCGGTATTAACTTCATTTATTCAGCAAGTTACCGAGAAAGTTCAATCGTTGCTGCACTAACGAAATCGCCGTTGGCATCAAACAGAAAACCCATGGGCTTGTTGGGGTTTTTGATAATCTCTAAGAGCAGGAAGCCCCAGTTTTTCCAAAAGTTTTCCAGTACCTGGCCGTAAATCTTGTTCATCCAGTCATCAAACAAAGGTTTGCTGCTTGTCCCGCGTAAAGGGGCGGCTTCTATGTAAATGGTATCACCCACGGGCATTATCTCGTACTCAGGCAGGCGGTTAAATAGGTAGGCCGAGTAAAAGAAACGAGCGTTAACTTCCTCAAACTGGATGGGATGCAAAGGCTGATCTGCTATTTCATCCAGCATTTCCTGGTGATAGCGCCCGTTCGAGCCATTATCCTGCAGGCATATCACCAGGCCAAAGTCTTTTATCCGCAGCGAGAATGTAAGCGTATTGATCTCATCGCGATAGCCAAAAACACTGTCGGCATTGTCAACCTTAAACAAAGCGATGCTGTAGGGTTTAAAGCCATCCGGTTCAATAGGCAGGTTAAGCGTTTGCAGCATGAGGTGCAGGTTGCTAAACCGGTGTATGATAGCCTGCGAAATATTAAACTCTTCGCCTTGCGCATGCTGCTGGCGGATGCCTGCCTGAATCTCGTTAAAAATTATCCCGTATAATAATTTGCCTGCCCATTGAAAAAGCTTGAATTCATCAAGTTGTTTTACTGCTTCATAGCCCGTTTCAAACGCGGCGGCTATTTCTGCCTCCAACGGCTCCAAATATTGGTCGTTTATGGCGGCGCTGCAAGGGAGTTTTAGGTCCTTGTACGTGGCCATACTTTCGTCGAGCAATTTAAAGGGCTGGTCTTCCAGGTTATAACGGCTCATGAGCCATTGCGGAAAAACCTGTATCTTTTCCTCTTCAGAATTTAAAGCCTCGCCCGTAAGGAAACATTTGCTGTTACTGAAATTAAAACGCTGAAACGGTGAATAAATTTGTGCCGGCATGGCCGCAAAGATAAGCACGAAATTCATTCTAAACTTTTAGCTTTGGTTTTTAACATGGAACTGACATATCAACCCTTCGAATTACAACTCAAACACGCTTTTACCATAGCCAAATTTTCGCGCACTACCACGCCGGTTATGCTGGTACAGGTAAAACACGAAGGTTTTACCGGTTACGGCGAAGCATCAATGGTGCCTTACATGGGCGAAAGCCACCAAAGCGCCACTGAGTTTTTAAGTAAAGTTGATATCAGCCGGTTTAGTTATCCCTTTGATTTTGGCGCAATCATTAGTTATTTAGATGGCATTGCACCCGGCAACCCAGCCATAAAAGCGGCTATTGATATAGCCCTGCACGACCTGGATGGCAAAATTAAAGGCCAGCCCTGCTGGCAGCTTTTGGGCAGTAACCCCGGCCTGATGCCTGTAACCAGCTTTACCATCGGCATTGATACGCCCGAAATGATCATTAAAAAAGTAAAGGAAGCCGAAGGTTTTAAAGTGATTAAGGTAAAGCTTGGCCGCGATACGGATAAAGAACTGATTAGCACCATTCGTTCGGTTACTGACGTGCCATTATATGTAGATGCCAACCAGGGCTGGACGGATTTGCAGCAAAGCCTGGATATGACCTATTGGCTGCAGGAGCAGGGCGTACAACTGATAGAGCAACCTATGCTTAAAACCGACCCCGACAGCAATGCATGGCTCACCGAACACAGCCCCATCCCCATTATTGGCGATGAAGCCGTACAGCGCTTTGAGGATGTAGAGAAAGCCAAAGGCGTATACACGGGCATCAACATCAAACTCATGAAATCGGCTGGGATGTACGAAGCCAAACGAATGATAACCAAAGCGCGCGAATTTGGTCTGCAAATCATGATAGGTTGCATGACCGAAACCAGCTGCGCGGCACTGGCCGGTTTAGCCCTTGCCCCCCAATGCGATTGGGTTGATCTGGACGGCCCCTTCCTGGTAAGCAACAACCCATACCAGATGCCCGGTTTTGCAGATGGTAAGTATATATTGAATAACGAACCGGGATTGGGATTACGATAAGCACGAATTTTATAAACACGAATTTTAATTAACACGAATTTCACGAATTAAAGCGAATTTTCTCAAATCTGCTTGGTAAATTCAAATCATTTGCCGGCATGAAGGGTTCGTGTTTATTCGTCCCATTCGTGAAATTAGTGCCTCATAAATTAATTAGTGTCTGTTTAAGATTCGTGTAATTCGCCTAAATTAGTGACATTCGTGTGAAATGAAAGCTTTAATCATCGGCTCTGGCATAGCAGGCATCGCGACAGCGATAAGGCTTGCAGTGCAGGGTTACCAGGTTGAAATTTTTGAGGCTAACAGCTATCCCGGCGGTAAACTATCTGAATTTGAGCAGGACGGCTTCCGCTTTGATGCCGGGCCAAGCCTGTTTACCATGCCCCAATATGTGGACGAATTGTTTACCCTTGCCGGTAAAAACCCTAAAGATTTTTTTAATTACCAAAAGCTGGATAAAATTTGCCGGTACTTTTATGAAGACGGTACCCAACTAAACGCTTACTCCGATACAGCGCAATTTGCCGCCGAGGTAAATAATGCTACCGGCGAACCTGTTGCATCAATAAAAAAACACCTGGCCAACAGCGCAACCATCTATAATATAACCAATCACGTTTTCCTGGAGCAATCGCTGCACCGGTTTAAAACATTTCTATGCTGGGATACGGCACGCTCTATTTTAGGTTTTCCAAAGATAGGCGCTCTCTGCACCATGCATAAGGCTAATGAAAGTTTTTTTAGAGACGACCGCCTGGTGCAGTTTTACGACAGGTATGCCACCTACAACGGATCAAACCCGTATACTGCCCCGGCAACCTTGAACGTGATACCGCATTTAGAGCAGCGCTACGGCGCTTATTTCCCGGCGGGGGGCATGTATAGCATCACGGGCAGTTTAGTTAAGCTGGCGGGATTATTAGGGGTTATATTTCATTACAATTCAACGGTTGATGAGATCGTTTTAGATGCCCGCAAAGCTACCGGCCTAAAGGTGGGGGGTAACATCATCAACGGTGATATCATCATATCCAACATGGATGTTTGGTTCACCTATCAAAGGCTGCTCAAATCCCATCCGGGTTTGTTCCCTAAGAAAATTCTGGGCCAGGAGCGCAGCAGCTCGGCGCTGATATTTTACTGGGGCATCAACAGGCGGTTCCCCGAACTTGATTTGCATAACATCTTTTTCAGTACCGATTACAAAGCCGAGTTTGACCACATCTGGAAGGATAAAGATATCTTCCACGACCCTACTATCTATCTCAATATCAGTTGTAAATACAAACCGGACGATGCCCCCGCCGGCTGCGAAAACTGGTTTGCCATGATCAACGTGCCAGCCAACGTAGGGCAGGAATGGGATATCCTGGTTACTACCGCCCGCGAAAACATCCTCAAGAAACTTACCCGCATTTTGGGCGACGATATCGAAAGCCTCATCCTGTCCCAAACCATCCTCGATCCGCGGCAGATTGAGAGCAAAACCTCATCCTACCAGGGTTCGTTGTATGGCACCAGCAGCAACAGCCGGTTCGCCGCATTTTTGAGGCATGCCAATAAATCGGCCAAAATTAAAAACCTGTATTTTTGCGGGGGCAGCGTCCATCCGGGCGGGGGAATACCGCTTTGTCTACTCTCGGCAAAAATTGTAAGCGGCTGGATTGCCGAAAACCGGGCATAAACTTCTTAAAGTAGCCCTTTTATGCATAAAATGGTACTTGCGCATCTTCAAAACAGCTTTATCCGCACCTCCCGTACTCTTAACATAACCCTTCCACACCCTTATAAACACCCTGCCGCACCCTTTAAGAAGTATCTGCAATGCGCCGCCAAAACTCTGGTAAGCCTGTCTCAAATTTGTTAAAAAATATCCTGCCAAAGTTCCCCCTTCAAGGGGCCAGGGGACTTATATTTGCGGCATGGATCTTCAACTATTCGATAAGCAGGTTTATGCCGGTAGGCGGCAAGTGTTAACCCAAAGCCTGGTCAATGATGGCCTTATTGTGCTGCTGGGCAACGAGGAAAGCAGCATGAACTATAAGGATAACCATTTCAGCTACCGCCAGGATAGCAGCTTCCTGTACTACTTCGGGCTGGATGTTGCCGGGCTGGCAGCCGTTATTGATACCGACACCGGCGAGGCCGTCATCTTCGGCAACGAACTAAGCATCGACGATATTATCTGGACAGGCGTACTCCCTACCGTGAGCGAAATGGCCGCCATGGTTGGCGTTGCCCAAACCCGCCCGTATGGCGATATTACCCACTACATCCACAAAGCGCAAACCACCGGGCGCAAGGTGCACATACTGCCGCCTTACCGCCCCGAAAATAAAATTAAACTGGCTGCCTGGCTCAATGTGAGTTTGCATGATGTAGCCGATCATGTTTCGGTAAAACTCATTAAAGCCGTAATTGCCCAGCGGGTGATTAAAACCCCGTTGGAGATTGCCGAAATGGAAAAAGCGGTATCCATTAGTGTGGATATGCAGCTGGCCGTTATCAAAAACACCCGCCCCGGTATTAAGGGGTACCAGCTTGTAGCCAAAGCCAACGAGGTAGCCATTGCGGCCAACTCGCGCCTGGGTTATCCGGCTATTATTACGCCCCGCGGCGAAACCCTGCACACCCATTACCACGGCCATACCCTGCAGGACGGCCAGATGCTGCTGTGCGACATCGGCGCCGAAAACGCCATGCACTACGGCGGCGATCTTACCCGCACCGTACCCGTAGGCAAAACCTTCACCACCCGCCAGGCCGAGCTATACGAGGTGGTGCTCAACTCCATGGACCACGCCATCGGCATGCTTAAACCCGGTGTGCGCTATAAAGACATTCACCTGGCCGCCTGCCAGAAACTGGTGGAAGGCCTAAGCCAGGCCGGCATCATGAAAGGCGACCCCGCCGAAGCTGTTGCCGCCGGTGCGCATACCATGTTTTTCCAATGCGGACTGGGCCACATGCTGGGCATGGATACCCACGATATGGAAGACCTTGGCGAACCCTACGTAGGCTACACCGATACCCTTAAAAAAGAAACCACCGTTTTCGGCCTTAAATCCCTGCGCCTGGGCCGCGAGCTGGAGGCCGGTTACGTGCTCACCATCGAGCCTGGCATCTACATCATCCCCGAACTTATCGACCGCTGGCAGGCCGAAAACAAATACGCCGATTTCATCAACTACAACGTACTGAACACCTACCGCGATTTCGGTGGCATCCGTGTTGAGGATAATTTTCTGATAACCGATACCGGCAGCCACTTGCTGGGTAAGTACTTGCCCAAGAGTTTGAAAGAGATAGAGGGGTTGAAGGGATAGATGTGCAGATTCCAGATTTCAGATGTGCAGATTTTTTTGATTTAGCAATATAAAACTACCGTCATTGCGAGGCACGAAGCAATCCCGAACTATGTGAGACTTAGCATATAGGGGATTGCTTCGTACCTTATAATGACATGATTGTAAGCTGTTGATTATCAGAGTTGTTTTTTTAATGTAGAGACGCAATACTTTGCGTCTCCCCCCAGGACATTCAAAATTTACAGGCTCAAATTTGCATGTGTGATTTGCATGCGGGAGACGCAAAATGTTGCGTCTCTACAAAAGCCCCGTTTACAATTATGTCATTACTGTTTTTTCAAGCATAGGCTGGTGGATACTCGCAATGACGGATATCCGGTACTGACAGTCAATAACTTATAAACACATCATGATAAGGCACGAAGCAATTGCCGGTATGCTTAGTTTTTTAGTTTCCTTCAATCAAGTCGTTACTATTTCTTCCAAAAATATTTTTTTATTATATTTTTACAATAAACCTTATTCACGAGCAAAAAATGAAATTTAACATTAAACTTATAACCGTGGCATTGCTATTGTTTACGGGTTGTAAAAAAGGCGGCAATGTTACGCCAACACCGCCGGTTAAACCAACACCTGTTGACTATACTATTAATAATCCTGATGGGATGCAAATAACTGTCGAGAACTTAACCGATAAAACCTCTATCAGTATTACAGTAACCAATTATTATGCTGTAAAAGACACCTTATTAGCTTTTAAAAACCTAAGCGGCAACAAAACCTATAGTACCAAAAATGTAGCTGCCGGTTCCAAACTAAATGTCCATGTATCAGCAAATGTTGCCTACGACCTGAGCGGCAATGGTTCAGGAAATATTTCCTTTTATTATAAAGGAAGCTATAGAGGAAGTATTAGCGGTAACATCGGTTACACACAAGGTAGCGACGTGCCTATAACAATCCCGTAAATAATTTAGCTTCTTGCTGACTGGAACATCGTCACTTCTTTTTAGCCGTATCCGGCCCGTAAAAAGTTGGCTCTATCCCAACAATACAAAATGCTTTCTTTTAGATATCTTAGCGCAAAACCTAAATACTCATGAATATACTATTAGCAATCGGCGCTTTTATTTTAGTATTCATCGTTTTGATGAAGTTCGCCCCATCGTTGTTTAAAAACGATAAATTAAGCAATACATCAAGGCCGCCGGCTGAAACTAAGCCGAGCCATACGGTGCCAAATGATAAGCTGGTTGTGGTTGGTAAAATAACCTATGAAGATATTAGAAAAGCAGTAACCAATTTTTGCAATATGTATAACCAGGATGATTGGGCTGTTTTGCCAAGGCTGATAAAAACAGCAGATGATAAATTTGTGGTCACATTTCCCTACGATATTGATTTTGAAATGTTATGCTTCTTTATAAATTATATGGCTTATCCCGAGGGCTTGGACATCAGCCCCGAGGTTATTGGCTATACCACCGCCAACCCTAACGACAACTGGATAACACCACAGGCTGCAAATAAAAAAGTAATGCTTTTTTTGCCCGAAAATGATACCTGGGACGACTTTGTTTTGATGACTACCGAAGATAACATTGGCTATAAATTAGGTTTTGCCCTTGGCCATCAGAAACAATTACTTGCCATACCCGAAAAAACCTTCATTGCCCCTAAACAGGATATAACGGGCTTGGCATCAATGACGGGGGAAGATATAAGTTAGTAAAAATCGAGGTGCTTATACAGCGTGCATCGCCTTAGCTTTTCGTGATGCAGGGCGTTAAAGATTCTCCTCGCCCCCTTCTTTTCCCCTGCGCCTGCTCGTTCGTATGACACTTTTCTTTTGTTAAAAGATGAGTACAACGTATGGCGGCTTTTCAGTGGCTGATAGGACGATGCTCCACCATTTAAAAATTTCATCCCCCAACATATTCCTAAATTATTACCTTTAACTAAATTGACTGTTTATGAATAAAGTATTTTACCTGTGTGTAGCGTTAGTTGTTTTGGGTGCCTGGAAATACCAGGACGATCATAAAAAAGGTTTTGTTGATGTTGCCGGGATCGACTCCCTGACAAAACCCGGCGATAATTTTTTTCGCTTTGTTAACGGGCGCTGGTACGATACCGCCAAAATTGCTGCCGATCAATCGGGCGTGGGGTCATACAGTTTCATGAATATTCCGCAAAAGCTGCTGCTGCAAAATATCCTGGATAGTGTTTCAAAAGCCCGGAACCCAATGGGCAGTATCGACCAAAAGGTAGGCGATTTTTACGCTTCGGGTATGGATACCGCAACCATTAACCAGCGCGGGTATCAGCCCATTAAACCAGTACTGGCACAAATTGATGCCATTGCCAACGTGCCATCACTCATCAAATTTGTTGCCGCGCAGCTAAAAGCAGGTAACGGACTCATTATCGACTTTGGTATTTATCCCGATAACAAAAACAGTAGCATCAATATTGCCCATGCATCGCAAACCGGTATTGGCTTGCCAGAAAGGGACTATTATTTTAAAACAGATTCATCTACGCTCGGCATTCAGCAGGCTTACAAAAAATACTTAGGCACCCTGTTCCAGTTAACCGGGAGCAGCCCTGCCATCGCCACAAAAAACGCGGCTATCGCTTACGGCATCGAGCAGCAAAACGCGGCATCGCATAAAACCAATATCCAATTAAGGGATGTTAACGCCAATTACCATAAGGTAGCGATTGCCGCCATCAGCAAAACACAGGCTAATATAGGCTGGCCAACATTGCTGGCCGAACTGGGTGCCAAAACCGACTCGCTGGATATGGGCCAGCCCGCTTACTACGATAAGTTGAACGGACTGTTGAAATCGGTACCCATAACCGACTGGAAAATTTATTTAAAAGCCGCCACCCTCCAAAACTACGCCGAAATATTGAGCAAGCCGTTTGTAGACGCCTCGTTTGAATTTAATAAAGTATTAAACGGGCAGGCCGTACAAAAAACCCGCAGGCAAATCATGACGCAAAACGTCGACAATTATTTGGGGCAGGCTTTGGGGCAGTTGTATGTGAAACGATATTTTAACGAGGATGCCAAAAAACGCGTGCTGGTATTGGTAAACAACCTGCAAAAATCATTCGAAAACAGGATCAATCACCTGGACTGGATGAGCGACAGCACCAAACAAAAAGCAAAGGAAAAATTATACGCCATCACCAAAAAATTGGGCTACCCCGATAAATGGCGCAATTACGATAAGGTACAAATTAACCGTACCAAATACTTTGAAAACATCCTTTTGCTTAAACAAAACAACTATCAAACTCAATTGGCCAAACTGAACAAGCCGGTTGATAAAACAGAATGGGGCACAACGCCATCTACGGTTACCGCTTATTACAACCCATCGTTTAACGAGGTTGTGTTCCCGGCGGGCATCCTGCAATATCCCTACTTTGATTTTGAGGCAGACGACGCTATCAATTATGGCGGCATAGGCATGGTAATTGGCCACGAAATGACCCACGCCTTTGACGACCAGGGCGCGCAGTTTGATAAAGACGGCAACGTAAAAAACTGGTGGACAAAAGAAGATTACCAAAAGTTTAGGGCGAAAACAAAACAGCTGGCCAATTTATATGGCTCCTTTACCGTTTTAGATACCGTACATATAAAAGGCGCGCTCACCCTGGGTGAAAACACCGCCGACAATGGCGGCATTGCCATTGCCTACGACGCATTTAAAATGACCGAACAGGGAAAAGGCAACACCAAAATTGACGGCTTTACGCCCGACCAGCGCTTCTTCCTGTCCATAGCCCGTATCTGGCGGGTAAAAACAAGGGACGCGTTTTTGCGCACCTACGTAAACACCAACCCCCACTCGCCGGCCATGTGGCGTGTAAATGGCCCTTTAATGAATTTCGCCCCGTTTTATAAAGCATTTAACGTGCAACCGGGCGATAAAAATTATAAAGCGGAAGAGCAGCGGGTTAAGATTTGGTAGGGAGGGAATCCGTTAGGGTTGGGTGTAAACGGACCTTCGAGCAGAAATGTGAGATTAGAATGTTCCAAATTGATTTTATAGCGGCGACTAAGGAGCCCATTGCAGCAATTAGAAGGTATATTAAAGTGTGACCCGAGAAGTCTATAAAAACAAAAAGAATAAGGAAAGCGATTAAAATGATCACTGGTGGATTGCGGTTCGTAATCCTCACCGTTTTGTCGATGAAATAATCGGAATAGGCGGTTTTGCAAAAATTCTTGATATTAAATCTAAAAATTAACATTTCAACGGGTTTTATTTAATTTCATGATAAAGAGCAATCAATAATTAATCAGTAATTTAGAACTTACATTAAACAATCTGATTCCATCAAAAAAATACTCAACTTTGCTTCGCTGGAATCGTATTTCCCTGATGTGAATATAAACTGCTTAAGATGTCCCAAGAAGAACTAAAAGAACAAGAAAACAACGAGCTTATTGAAATTGAGGCAACTGACGAAGATTCCATCGAAGACGTTGATGATATTGTAAGTCCGTTTGATCCAAAAGATATAAAAATCATTGTCGAACCTAAAACCATTGATCACCTCGTTCAACGTTTACGATTTAATGAAATTGACCTAAATACAGAATTTCAAAGAAAGGGTAACCTTTGGAAAGCGGATGCTCAAAGCCGTTTAATCGAGTCTATTTTGTTAAGGTTTCCGCTGCCGGCTTTTTATTTCGATGCTGAAGATGATAACAACTGGCTTGTTGTGGACGGATTACAAAGGATTTGGACTATCAAAAACTTTGTAATAAACAGCGAACTAAACGATCCAAACAATAAACCTCTCGAACTGATTGGCTTGGATATTTTAACTGATTACAATGCAAAGGGTATCACTTATAAAGATTTAACCCGTGCAATGCAGCGGCGTATATTGGAAACTACAATTACAACATACTTAATACAGCCAGGAACGCCTAAACAAGTAAAATATAACATTTTCAGAAGAATTAATACTGGTGGATTGGGGTTAAATTCAATGGAGATTAGAAACGCGTTGAACCAGGGAAAGCCGTCTAATTTTCTTAAGAACTTATCCGAGGATCCTACACTAAGAGGTTTGTTAAAAGTTCAAGATCGCAGAATGGAAGATCGCGAATTATATCTAAGAGCGATTGCTTTTATAAATGATAACCATAGCAATTACAAAACTCCTTTATCGGGATTTTTAGATAAAGCTTTAGAAGCTTTAGAGAGAAAAAGTGACGCAGAGCTAGAAAAGTTACGAGGCGGTATTATAAAGGCCATACAAATTCAGCATGCTTTGTTTGGAAGGGATATTTTTAGTCGTTCTATTGACAAAAAAAGTAACCTCAAATTGAACAGTGCATTATTTGAAGTTTGGGTGTCTGAGGTTTATAAACTAACGGAAACTCAACAGGCTAAACTTGTTAGGAACAAGGACAAATTGGTTGCAAAATACATTTCATTAATAGCAAATCCAGACTTTTCAAGAGTAGTTTCGACTTCAACATCAGGATATTCCGCCGTTCAACTACGTTTTGAAAAAATTAAAGAACTTATAAATAATTATACTAAATGATTACAAGAGTTTTAATGCAGAACTTTAAAGCATTTAAAGAAGCAGAAATTAATCTAACCTCATTAAATCTCTTTACTGGTTTGAATGGAATGGGTAAATCATCTTTTATCCAATCTCTTTTATTATTAAGACAATCTGAAATAGAGGGAATTACTCTGCTCGGTGGACTACGTCTAAAAGGAAATTTAATTGACATCGGTAAAGGAAAGGATGCATATTGTGTAAATGCAACAGATGATTTTATCAAATTTGAACTTGATATCGACTATGAAAAAATGATCGATGTTTCGTATAGATACATTGCCGAAACAGATATTCTGCCTGGTATCAATGACCGGATATTATTGGATCATAAAGGTGGCAACATGCCCTTGCTCACAAAGGATTTTAAATATTTACGCGCAGAGCGTGTCGCACCGGAGCATAATTACAAAGCAAATTTATCCGCTGTTCAGCGAGACGGTTTTTTAGGTTATAAGGGTGAAAATGCAGGATTGTTCATTGCGTTGAACAAACTTGAACCAGTATTACTGGATTCAGTCAGGCATCCCAGTGCAAAAGCTAACAACCTTATCTCCAATATAGACGCTTGGATGAATGAAATAACGCCGGGTGCACATGTGATTTCTACCTATTATAATGATTTGGACATTGTTAAACTATCCTATCAGTTTGAAACAGGTTCTGATGTAACGCCGGAGTTCAGCCCTATAAACGTAGGTTTTGGCTTTACCTACTCTCTGCCGATTTTGACCGCGATTTTATCTGCAAAAAAAGGAGACCTAATTATTATCGAAAACCCTGAATCGCATTTGCATCCTCATGGCCAGGCAAAAATGGGTGAATTGATTGCGAAAGCTGCAAATGATGGTGTACAGTTGATTATAGAATCCCATTCAGATCATTTACTTAATGGTATACGTATTGCAGTTAAAAACCAGGAAGTGGATTTCGAAGAAGTTTCTATATTTTATTTTGAAAGAGATGTCACCAGTAATGAGCACGTCACAACAATTGACCAGCCCACGTTAGATTCAAATGGTAGGCTTAGCCATAGACCAAAAGGGTTTTTTGATGAATATTCAAAGCAATTGGACGTTTTAATCAAACCATAATTGCCGTATGATCTATATGTTCAACGAGCTTTCTTTAAAGAAAGTTGATTCTAAAGTAGCTGCCCAGTCACTAGTGGCTGAATTTATAAATGCGACAAATCATGCATCTGCACACGGTTTTACGGAAATAAGAATGTTTGAAGGTGCTATTCAAACTTTTTATCAAATTCCCCTTTGGGATAATTATAACATTGACACTTGGTTAAGTGATAATGACGTTAATACTGATCTAAAAGACAAATTCAAAATACTGATCGGCACATTTCCTTTATTAAAAGACGAAGAATTAACAGCAAACGAAGAGTTTGCGCGATCCGAATTCCACTATAAATATGAGGGGACTTATCAGCAGGTTTTTGGAATTGGTGCAGCCTATATCTATAACACGCTTGCCGTGAGCCTTCAAAGTCATGAATGCTGGAAAAATACAGTGTTGCCCTTAAAACATTATTTTGTTAAACATGATGGCACTGATGATACGGTTCAGACAGAAACAAAACATTTTTTTAACGAGGCATCGTTTAATACACACCTGGAATGGTGGGAAGAACTCAGAATAAATAATCTGGAAAAAACCAAAGAATTATGGGACAATCGAACCGAATTTTTTCCTAGTCTGGAGTTTAGCCCGGAAATGGAAGAGCAAATCAAAAAGCTGGGCTTTTCTAAATTCTTATACCAAATAATTGACCGGCTCACCTCACTGGATAAGTTCGCGAAAAATTGGAAAGCTGGCAATTTTGATATTAATAATGTAAATGAAACCACTAACTTAAATATCTCCACCGAATCTGATTCAACATTGAATAAATACGGAACACTTAGGAAGTTTACAATTCCTGGCAATGGAAAAGAAACTTTTCACTTACATATCAAAACCGGGGATTTAAGGTTTCACTTTTTTGCTAATAATGCAACGCATAAGATCTACGTTGGCTATATAGGAAAACACCTTAGAACAGTTAGGTTTAAATAAGCATATCCCCCGCTCCCGCAAGCACTTTTGCGCTGCCGCAAGTCTCCAGGCTTGTGTGCCCGCTGACAGGTAAACGCCATGCTAAGTATACGCCACGCAAATCCCGGATGTTGTTTTATATCCGGGATTTTAGTTCCGCCCTTGTTGGTGTTCCCGCCCGCACTTTGTTGGAGTTGTCTCCAACAAACTCGTGGACCATTAATATGTCGTAATAGCCAAAGCCATCTGCCCCGGTGTTGTCGTTACCAATCGGCAAGTCGTTGTCTAAAAGGAATTGGCATACGGCTTACGTTTTAACGAGTTTGCCGCCGGGAACGAGGTTGTTGGAGACAACTCCAACAACGGCTTCGGAAACTTTAGGCGATGAACAATTCAAAAACCTGTTCCCAAAATGGATCGATAAGTTATATAATGAAGAAATTAGGAAATCTGACAACCATGTAAAATGAGCAAATATCTTGAATATAGAAAGCAATACATTTTGGGTTAACGACATCGACGCCCTTTACGTTTTAGTTGACATCTGAAATTATAGTTATATATTTATCTTATGAAAACCAAAACCTGTACCTTTTTAATTATCGCAAGCATACTATTGGTAGCTGTAAGTTGTAAAAAATCTGCAGATCCTGTTACGCCCCCTATTGTTTTTAGCGGTGTTTACCAGGCATCCAATACCATCGATTTGTCGGATGTGTTCATGTACACGATGAACGGGGCGGTCACAAACCAAGATTTCATTAAAGCTTACCTGAAACGACACGACGTTTATGAGGACAGCCATTTTGCTTTCACTGCTGCTATAACGCGAGACAACAGTGACTCGCAGATCAATTTTGCCGATAGCGGGCGGGTTAAATTGTCAAAGGGTTTGGATCGCAGCTATCCGGCTACTGACTATACCATTACCCAAAGAACCACTAATGGATTCATATTGGAGGCCATTAATGCATCGATCTATGGGCAAAACAATAACGGCGGGAGGGCCAGTACGTTAATGAATGACGCCGGTAATTTGCAAAAACTGATGAATAGCACCCATAAGGTGGCTTATCAGTTTATTATAAAAGACGGGCAACCCTATCTATGTTTATTTTCATGCATCATCAACACAAATTTTAACAACACGGCTTTTAGCTCATCGTATATATGGAATTATTCAGGCTCTTTTAATAGGGAACTCTTAAAAGAGTTAGTGGCAGGCGATACTATAGTTTATCAAAGTAAAACAGTACTGTTTAAGAAGAATTAATAATAATTATTTGTAGCCCGGATTAAGTTTCTTGCACAATTATCGTTTACAATGACATTGCTCTGCCCTTGTTGGTGTTACCGACGCACTTTATTGGAGTTGTCTCTAACAAACTCGTGGACCATTACTACGTCGTAATAGCCAAAGCCATCTGCCCCCGGTATTATTGTTATCAATCGGCAAGTCGTTGTCTAAAGGAATTGGCATACGGCTTACGTTTTAACGAGTGTGCCGCCGGGAACGCCGTTGTTGGAGACAACTCCAACAACGGCGTAGGGGCCGGGAGGCTTGCGGCAGCGGAAGGAAACAAAGTAAAAAACAATATCGAACACTGAATATCCAATGTCCAACGCCGAAGTTTTCCTTCGTTATTCGAAATTCGACATTCAATGTTCGATATTAGATTCATTTATAAACCCCGCAGGCCTTGTTAAACAAGGGCGCTGCGGGGTGGTAACCGCTACGTTACAGTTCTTTATCGTCTATCAGTTTGGCGTCGCGGGTGTTTTTTTGGACGGCAATGGCCGAGAACATGCTGAGGCAAAATGCCATGGCGTAGAAGCCTTTTTCGCTTCGGGCCAGGTCGGTATTCCACAGGCCGATGGTTAATAAAACCATGGCCGCGATGGTGGCAAACCAGCTGAGGCCATAGTACAGGTCGGTAACGGCCAGCCCTTCGGCCCTGTCCCTTACGCTTTTTTGTACCGAGATCACGGCGAATAAACCAAATAATAAAATGGTGAAATAATAGCCTTTTTCGTTCAGCTGTATAGTGGCGTTCCATAAGCCCACGCAGTAACCTATTACGCCCACCAATAAGGCAAACCACGAGGCCCCTATAAAGGCGGCGGTGGGTTTTAATGGGTTTCTTTTAATCTTGTCGCCATATTTTCCAAAGGCTGAATTTTCGTCTGTTTTGTTTTGTAGCGGTTCCATGTTTGTGTTGTTTTGGTTGTTAATATGGAAGCAAATGTGCCGTGTAAAACCGGCCTGCAAAAATCAGATTATGTAAATTACTGACGATATAATTTGTAAAATAACTTACCTTTACTGGCGTTAATACACCTATATGGACTCACTATCGGAGTTAGTTAACCTGCTCAATAATGCTGATAAAACACTCTTCAGGCAGTTTTTGCAACGCAAAAACAAAAGGGAGGATGTGAAAAACCTGGCTTTACTTGATTTGATAGAAACTGACGATATATATGGCATAAATAAACTATACCGGCCCGAAAAAAATAAGGATGCCTACCATGCATTACGCAAAAGGTTGCAGGATAATTTGCTGCTGTTTTTATCGCAAAAAACCTTCGAAAGCAGTCATGCCGAAACTTACGATGCTTTGCGCCTGGTAGTGGTGGGGCGTTTTTTGTTGGAGAATGATGTGATTAAGGTAGCCTTCAAATGCCTGGATAAAGCCGAAAGGCTGGCCGGACACTTGGAACAGTTTAATTTATTGAACGAGCTTTTGCTGTTGAAGCTGCAATATGCCCATCTCGGGGGAGCCGAAGACCTGGATGCCCTAACCGCGCGCTACCTCCAGAATCAGTTGCACATGCAGCGCGAGGCTAAGCTAAACATAGCCTATGCCTTTTTGAGGCAGGAACTACAGGCGATACACCTGCAAGGGAAAATAGTGAATTTGACCAGCCTGGTGATCACCACCATCAGGAAATACAAAATCTCGGCACAGGACCTGATGACCTATAAATCCATCTACCAGATTCTTTTCATCGCCAATGAATACGCGGCGATACAGCAAAATTATGGATTGATAGAGCGCTACGTTAAACGGACGGATCAGTTTATGCAGGGTCAGGCGGGTAAAAACCAGTCGTACCTTTTTTACCATATCTCTATCCTGTACTTTTTGGCCAACTTTCACCTGCGGCAAAAGGATTTTGCCAGGAGTGCATCCTATTTAAAGGAGATGCTGGATCTGATGGAAACGGATAGCCGTTACTATGCGGTGTTTTATTTGCGTTACCAGTTACTGCGTGCGCTTAACCTGTTTTTTACAGGTTTTGCCAATGATGCTACGGCCATATTGCAGGAATCGCTCAGCAAAACCAACAACCGGAGCAAACCGGAAGACATAGAAGATGTGCGCATATGCCTGGCCATGTTTTTGGCCCTGTGCAATAACCAGCAAAGTTTAAAACAACTCACCTTACTTACCCGCACCGATGCCTGGTACGAAAAAAAGATGGGCATGTTATGGACCATCCGCAAAAACCTGATGGAAATTTTGGTGCATGCACAGTTCTCCAACATCGATGTTGCCATGTCGCGGCTAACCAGTTTTAGGCGGCGCTATAAAAAGTACCTGTTAAAAACTTCGGAGGAGCGGGTACTATTGTTTCTGAAGCTGGTAGAAAAATACCTGCAAAAGCCCGATGTGGTCTTTGAAACCACGTACCGGGAGCAGGTTTTAACCCTGGCCGACAAGGCAGAAAATAATGACATTTTCACGCTAAGCTTTATAGCCTGGCTAATGGCCCGCCGGGAGAAAAAAACAGCTTATGAGGTGGTGCTGACACTGGTAAAGGATAACAACTATGCGCAATAATATTCCCCTTAGCGCAAAGTGTTGTGCGGCTGTATGCAGGAGGATCGCTTGTGACTTGGTAAACTAATAACATCGTAAGCGTAGGTCAGCCGCCGCTCCTGGTTCGACACACGATCTGCGCTAAAAATGGCCGCCCACAAATCAATCATCCGAAAGTGGTGCGATGATAACGCCGGTCACAGGCCGAAATCCGGCCTTCATCCAAAACCCACCTCCCCGGCACACCACCGGTTAATTAAACGCATAGCGGGTGTAAGCCTGCCTTTACTATCCGGGCATCGAATCAATTCCACAGCTTCCTGGTTCTGCAAAACCTCCTGCTTTACTGTGCCACGCCCGTTAAGGCTAAAGCGGAGCACTGCATCGGCATCCTTGTATATATGGGGAATAAAAAACAGTGTACCCGCACCCAGGGACAAAGCTTTTTTGAAAGACGTAGCAGCATTGCCAATCCTGAACCGGTTATGCTGAAAAGTAACCGGGTGCGGAGTGTATGCATTCAGCAATTGATCCGGATCAAAATCGGCCACAGGTGGCTCAATCAACACCATGCCCGCTTTTATTGCCCCGAACAGCGCTATGCTTTGCTCGTAGGTTTGCGGATGCAGCATATAAAAATAGTGCCCCGGCCTGCAGCCCGCCAAAATCAGGAATGCGGCAATATCGTTAGAAAAAGCATCGGCAATAGCATAATTTACCCGCGCAAACGTCCGCTTATGCCATACGGCCTTGCCGTGTTGCTGCGCGCCGGTGTGTATTAAATGGGCAAGTGTGCTTTGGTGCGGTGCTAAAAGAAAAAGGTCGTTAAGTGAGTTCATGTTGTTTTATTGAACGTTCGTTAAAAATAATCTTAAATTTTTTTAAATCGTTATTCTGGCCATAGCAGCCGTTAAGTAGCTGCGGTCTTTAAAAAGTTTCATCATCATTATTGCCCCTTCTAATTGCTGCATGGTTTGGGTGGCCATTATATGCGCCTGTGTTTCGTCATATTTTTGGCTGTAAATGTGTGTTAGCGCTGCTATAAACTCTGTGAAAAAAACGCGGACTACCGACAGAAACGAATTGTCGAGATGCGAATTTTCAAGCGCTGCATTGCCAAACATACAGCCGGATTCGGTTTTGTTCAATACATTGAGTTTCCGTTTCAACAGCTCCAAACGTTCGGCGGCGGGCAAATCATCGCGATAAGCTACACTAAGCACCTTTTGTTTAAAGTATTGGTAGGTAAGTTCAAGCACCTGTGTCATCAGGTCCTCCTTATCGCGAAAATAATAAAAGAAATGTGCGCTGCGTATGCCGCAGGCTTTACTCAGGTCGGCAAAGCTGCTGTTGCGGTATCCCTGCCGCAATATTACCTGGGCCGTTTTTTGCAGTATTTCTTCTTTTGATGTTTTAACTAATGGCATTCTCAAATTTATTGAATATTCATTAAAATAAAAAATATTGTTTTTATTTTAATGTCTCCTACATACAAATCGAACCTGTTTGGCGGGAGGCGCATGTGATGCACCTCTACAAGAGCTCCAACAGATGCCATCATTTTTTTGCAGCTAAGCTGGTGCATATGTATCGGTGTTCCAGCGCTTTTTAGCAATCCGGGATGTTCGCAATAGGGATAGAAACGGGTACCGGCAAGGCGCGGAATGCCTGCAGGCGTATGAGTGTATAGCCCGGGCCGCAGGCATTGCCATTTTGGAGAATAAGGACTGCGGGGATACATGTTATTTCATAACTTTACGCCAATGCACCATATGTGCCCGCCTTAACCATGGACCTGAAAACCTTTACTAAACTTCCGTTTTACATTAAACTGGCCTGCGTATTGTTCAGCCTGTTTGCCATTGGTTATTTGGTGATCATAGGCAAAGAGATCCTGTCGCCATTGATATTTTCGTGCCTGTTCTCGATTTTACTGCTGCCGGTGGCGGCCTTTTTAGAGAAACGGCTACGTTTGCCGCGAAGTGCGGCTTCCATGACAGCTGTAGTACTGCTGCTGTCGCTGATAGGTTTGCTCATCTACATCATCGCCTCGCAAATTGCCGGTCTGGCAAAGGATTGGCCGCGGTTCCAGGCGCAGATAGGTCAATCGATGTGGCAGTTCAGGGGCTGGGTGCAGGATACCTTCCACGTAACGCGTGGCAAGCAGCTCAGGGTGGTAAACTCGGCGGCCAGTAAGGTGATGTCGCCAGATCCTTCAGTTTTGGGGGCAACGGTGCTGTCGCTATCGTCTGTCCTGCTGTTCCTGGTGTTTACCTTTATTTATACGTTTTTCTTTTTGCTGTACCGCAGGCTGATCATGAAATTCCTGGTATCGGTTTTTTTGCCCGAGAATAAAACCACCGTGCATGAGGTGATTGAGCAGGTGCAGCGTATTATACGCAAGTACATTATTGGTTTGCTTATTGAAATGAGCATTATAGCAACAGGCGTGAGCGTGGCATTTAGCTTTATGGGGGTGCAGTATGCCATTTTACTGGGCTTAATTACCGGGGTGTTTAATATTATCCCTTACGTAGGCATTTTTAGCGCCCTGGTGGTAAGCGCAGTGGTTACGCTGGGCACATCGCCGGATAGTACCAAAGTTATGTGGGTGATGGTTACGCTGGTTGTTACCCATTTAATTGACAGCAATGTATTGCTGCCGATGGTTGTTGGCTCCAAAGTAAGGATTAACGCGCTGATTACGGTGCTGGGTGTTGTAGTGGGCGAAATGATATGGGGCATACCCGGCATGTTCCTGTCAATCCCCAGCATAGCGGTGCTGAAAATTATTTTCGACCGGGTAGAAAGTCTGCAACCATGGGGTATTATCCTGGGCGATGACGAAAAGGAACAAAACCAACTGGCCAAAGGCGCCAGGGTAAAAAAGAAGAAGGCCATTATTGAGGATGTGGAACCATCAGAGCAGCCCCTCCTAAATCCTCCCCGGTAGGGTTACTGTGTCTACACAGTTTTTTACAAAAAGAAAATGTCATACGATAGAGCATGGGGTGGGATTGCGGAGGCGCGAAAGAAAAATCTTATACACCCTGCATCCCAAAAGCCTAACGGATTGCAGAGCGTATAAGATTTCTTCTCACCCCACTGCTCAAATCCACTTCTGATTCGTTCGAATGACAACGTTTTTGTTTAGTGATTGGCTTCTAAATATGTGTTCACACAGTAGCCCCGGTAGGGGGGCTTAATAAAAAAGGCGAATAAAGTGGTCCTGAACTCATGTTAAGTTAAGAAAAAACAGAAGGGCAAATAATATCGAACACTGAATTTTGAATGTCCAACGCCGAAGTTTTTCCTTCATTATTCGATATTGGACCTTCGGTATCCGATATTAAATCGACTTTAATTCCTTAACTAATCTCAAATCTGCTCAATCTTCCAATACCGGCGCATCATTAATTTTTTCCAGTACCGATGCGGGCAGGTAGGGACGGCCTCCGGTTGCAGGTACGCAGGTGCCGGTGAATACGGCTTTGGTCATTACCTTGTTATTAAAAATGATGGATTGTTTAAAGTGCAGTTTGGGCAGGCCCGCCTTATCGGTATATAAAGTGCAGGTAACGGTAAATTCATCGCCCTTTTTTAACGACCGTAAAAAACTGATGCTGTAGTTGGATAGCACCATATAAACACCGTTTTTGGCCTCGGTTTCAAAATCGAAACCCAGCACTTCCCTTATATAATCATGGCGGCAGTATTCCATATAAAACGGATAGTATAAACCATCCATAATCTGCTGCACATCTATGTGCTCGTCTTTGGCAACGTAAGTTTTTGAGTATTCCATTATGGCGTTATGTTAATTGTATAGTCTTTAGTCGGGGGACTTAAGTTCTGAGTTGAAAAATGAAAAAATTTAACTTTTGACTCATGACTTAACAGGTAGCCCGCAAATATATGGCAATCTGTTGTATGGTGCCTGTCCAAAATTCGTCATTCAATATTATTTTGCCACAACAGAAAAAGCCGTACACCCTTGCCACAAACCCGCCCAAACCATTAACTTTGCCTATCCATATCCGCCCCATGAACTTAACCCACCAAATAAAATTTTTCAACCAACTCAATGTTAATGAACTATATGATTTACTCCGGCTGCGCAGTGAAGTATTTGTGGTAGAACAAAATTGTGTGTTTTTGGACCAGGATAATAAAGACCAGTATTGTTATCATCTTTTATTATATGCTGATGGCGTGCTTGCCGCCTACAGCCGGCTGGTACCGGCAGGTATATCGTACCCCGAAGTTTCGATAGGGCGGGTAATTTCATCGCCGGGTTTTAGGGGCGCCGGCCTTGGCCGGATAATTATGGCGCTTGCCATTCAAAACTGTCATGATTTGTTTGGCCCGGCAGCTATCCGCATTGGCGCGCAAACTTATGCCCTTCCGTTTTACCAGTCGCTCGGTTTTGTTTCGGAAGGGGAGCCGTATGATGAAGATGGTATTGAGCATATGGAGATGATGCTGAGCGCAAGGCCCTCGTAATTCTGCCCCGGTTATTGTTGGCATCAATGGGCTGGTCACCGGCAGGTGCGTACCTTAATATGGTTAAAAATAACTGATATTAAATGTATTCAGCCCGTTCATAACTATCTGGATGGCGGTGTTATTGTTGGGAAAATTGATTCTATTCAGTGCATGTTCAATGTCGGTTGCCGGTACCATGTCTCCGGTTTGGTAATTGGTTAATAAAAAGCTGTAGTTGATAGTTGGGTTTATGATTAAATCGATATTGGGCTGGGCATCAAACATTAACGCGGGCAGGTTGCACATGCCTATACCCACCATGATGTTTTTTTGATTGGGGAAATGTGGCGGTTGCATAATCAACAATTCTCCCTTTTTAAAGGTACCGGCTGGGGCTAAGGTGCTAACATTGTTTTCATAATTCATCACAATTGTATTGCCTGTATTTGTGTTCAAAGGTACAACGCCGCTAATTTTTATCAGGCTGCCATTTGATGGTGTAACAGGTTCGAGGTACGAAAAACAAAGATCTTCCTGCCACTCAAAATCGGCCGATGCCATGGGGCAAACTTTTGCCGATAACCAGATGCAATAGCTTGGGTTTGTAATGTTTGACTTAGCCGATAACGGAAAAATGCAAAAATTGGCATTTACGGTTGATTGGTTAATGAATCGCAGCTTTCTTTTCATGGCATTGCTGGTTTATGATACCGGTACTTTTAATAACAGAAAGGAGACGCGAGCCTCCTTTCTGTGGCGGGATAATTATGCCGCTGAAGGCCTAACTGTCCATTGATTGCTTTGGTCAAGGATAACATCCATGGCGTAAACATTCGGCGGGAATGCTACAGGGGCATTGTTGGTTATTTCGGTAATATCCAGCACCTGGCCTTTTTCAAAATCGCCAAACGTAACCCAGTACTCTGGGTGGGGTGTAAAATCAAAGGTCATGTTGGGCTGGGCCTGTTTTACAAAGGTTCCGGCGCCAGACATGCCTATGCCTACACTGGCCTCCAATGGGGGTACGGTAAACTCGTTTTTAATGTAAAGTGTACCCGAATTTGATGTTGAGGTTTGACTGGTAAACTGGTAGGCGCCATCGGCCTTTGATAAGGTGATGTTGTTCTTGTGCGACAGGCTGGCCGGCAAGGTTTGTGAGGCATCAAAAATTACGCCGGGTATTAGCTCGCCTGTTTCGTCCCAAACAAAGCTGTAGTTGATGCCCCAGGTAAAAGAAGCTTTGGTGCCAGGGTTTGTTAATTTGGTGAACCATGCTAACGACATAACGTAAGGGTTACTAACATCGGGATCCTGCTGGTATACGCAGATGTTGCCGGGCATTGTTGAATTGTTGTAAAAATTGATGGAGTAATTCGTAGCTGACATGACTTTAAATTTAAATTGTGATTTTTTTACCTACTCTGTTCAGGCTTTTCGGTGTCGGCCTTTGTCAATTTATTTTTAAGCGCTTATTGGTTTTGACATTTCAAAGTAACGGGATATATGCGGGCGGTTTAAGCGCAGTAATGCGGCTAATATAAATCAGGTAGTAATACGGGGAATTAAAGTATTTGTACGTATGGCAGGCAGGGTTAAATCACCTCTATCAATTGGTGCCTAACGGCATATAATACCAGGCCGGCGGTATTGCGGCTTTGGGTTTTAAGGAGCAGATTGTTGCGATGGCCCTCGATGGTGCGGATGCTTAAAAATAACTTTTGGGCAATTTCGGCACTGGCATATTCTTTACAAATAAGCTCAAGCACTTCTTTCTCGCGGTTGGTGAGCTCAAAAGGCGAGGTGCTGAACTCGTTACTGGTTTTACCACGCCGGGCAGCGGTATTTTGGATAGCTATCAGTGTTTGCCGGTTGATGTAAAAGCCGGTATGATGAACGGTTTGTATTGCCGTAATCAATTCTTCCTTATCGCAATTTTTAAAAAGATAGGCGGATGCGCCTGCCGAAACCATTTTGGCGATAAGCCTTTCCTGCGAATGTACAGATAGTACCATCACTTTTATTTGTGGGTACTGTTCCTGTAAAATCTGGTTAAGCTCCATGCCGTTCATGCCGGGCATATTCATATCCAGCAACAACACCTCGGGGAGTGAGGGGATGGTTTTTAAGATGTCAAGCAAATTTGCTGCGCTTCCGGCATCGGCAACCAACTCAAAATTGGGTACGCTGTTAATGAGTATTGCCAGGCTTTGCCTGAAAATATTCTGATCGTCGACAATGGCTACCCTTATTGGCTCCATTTTAAATGTTATCTGTTTTAAGCCGGATGCTCATATTAAATCCTGTGCGGCCTGGAAAATCATCCTCATAGGCTGCTCCTATAATGCCCAGCCTGCTTTCGATGTTTTGCCTGCCCATTCCTTTTTTTGTTTTACCGGCAGCGGCAATACCCTGCCCGTTGTCGTGGTAACGTATCAGCAGATAATCGTCTGCTATATCAAAATTAATATTTACCTGACTGGCATTGGCATGTTTAATGGTATTGTTTAATAATTCTTCAAAAACCCGATATAAGGATAGGGATACATCGGCGCCAAACCGGTCGGTTAAGGAGTTGGTGTTATCGGTAATGTTTACCTGTAGTTTGCCGGTGGCGGTGATAAACTCGGCCAGTTCTTCTAAAGTTCCCATAAAGCCATACATTTCAAGGCCAGGCGGCGACAGGTTATGCGAGATATGCCTTACATCCTGCACAATTTTATCAATCTGGTGTTTGCAGGCGCTTGAAAATTCACTAACGGCAGTGGCGGTATTATTAAACATTTCGATAGTGATACGCATGTTTGACAGGGCGGTGCCCACATCGTCATGTAAATCCTGGCCAATCCGCTTGCGCTCCGCCTCCTGCGATACAATAACTGTTTTTAGCAGATCCTGCTGATGCATAAGCTGTGCCTGTTGTAACTCGCGTTGTTTTTTTAAAAGGTTGTTTTGGTTGCGGATAAAAATAAGCACAAAAGATACTACCAGCATAAATACGCCGCCTATGCTAATCAGCAATAAGACATAAACATTATCATTCATTTTTTACCTGTAAAAAACCAGCCGTTACCATAAGGTACATCAGTAATACAAGGGTAGCATGGATCCCGCCGAAAATGAAATAGAGATTGTCACTCGCTTTTTGAGTAATAAGATTTAAAAAAGCAAAATAAGCGAATGAGCTGGAAAAGTATATTAGTAAGCCGGTTACTATCCAGTTTACGGGTATAGTTGCCCAGGGTGTTTTATTTTCTTGATTACTGTAATTTAAAAAATAATACATGCACAAGCCAATTATAATTAGAGCAGAAATTGGCCTGGAATAGGAATTGTATTCATATATGTTTTGTATAAAAAGAAAATCAAGCACACTCAACAAAGGGAATAAAATAAATAATGCCCAAATTATCCAGGAAACCCGGAGTTTGTATATGGACAATTGAAAGAATCTCATTATAAATAAATACTCTGCTATGGTATAAAAGTGTAATAATGGTAAATTGTTAATGTTATGCAACCCCATTATTCGCTCAACAACATCCGTTATACCTGCAAAAAGCAGGTATAACAGCATCGTTTTCGAGGGTTGATCTTTGTAAACAGTTTTTATTAAACCGGTGCCAATGGGTATCAAAACAGTTGCCGGTACTATAACCGTAACGTATAGATGATTCATTTACAAATGATGTAACTAAGAAACAAGCACATACAATTCACTTTGTTGATCGCAATATTTAGGGCAAGGGGATGTAAAATCATAAATACTGGTATCGTTAGGATTTGGATCATTAAGGGTTGTATAAATAGCATCAACGTGGGTAGATGCATTTTTATGCAATACCGGCACCATCATTCCGCACAAGGTATCTGCGGGGCCTTCCGGGTTGTCATCGGCCGGTTTAAGGCCAAAATATATTCTTACACCCTTTATAGTGTAATCTTTATATTTATCTTTACACTCCTCCATCATGCTTGAAAAATCTTTATCTGAGATGTACAGCGCTCTTGGGATATTTGTTGGATCTTCTCCAAAAGGGGGAATCTTTTTTACTACATCGAGCCATGCTTTTACACGTGTAGTTGCTGTTGTAAGAGGGATTGAAGGATTTCCGGGCACAACAGGTAATTCGTCGGTAATGTTAGTTGTCATAATTGTTTAGGGTTGTTTTATGTTATAATTGAAATGTTTATTTGATTGCATGACAGGTAGATCGTTGTCTTAATGGCTCTATTAGGATATCATTCTACTAAATCGTGATGGTGTTTCGTTAGGGAAGTTTAATTGAAGTTCCCGGCAAGTTGGCCACAAGGTACCCCCGTTAGAAGGCTGACCCCGTTGCGGGCAACTCTTTCGTACTATCTCCATTTTTTATTTTAAAGTAACAATAAACTCGGTTCAAAATAGCCATTTATATCTTTAGTACGTTATAATATGCCGAGGGAATCTGCTGTAATTTAGGGTTATTTACAATATGTTTGTAAAATAAATAAATATTATTTGCATCTTTCTTTAGATAACTGTAGCCCCCCGCCTCAATCTGCCTGTTTCTAAGTAAAAGTGTCTATTCATTGATAATTGCAGCCCTCGCTTTGCCTTCATATGTGTACCGCCAAAACTTTGTCTCCTGAGCCTACGAGTAAAATATATTTATGTTTTTACTTGGATATATATAAGCATATCAACTATCTTTAGGAAAACTAAACCGTCACTTTTAGAAACATAATACATGATGCCAATTCCTATCCGACAACACCAGTTTTAGTAAAGCTTTAGTTGGATTTGCCATTCTATTATTAATCTTTCGTCGAGTTTTTTCAAACTACATGCTATCAGCGGTTGACAACAATTAGCTGACGGGCATTTTAGTGCCCAATATTTTAATGCATTTTTTAATAGATAATTCAACAAATTATATAATTATAAAAACCAAAACCAAAAAACATGGAAACACAAGCAATCAGCACAAAAAGAGTAGCCGAAGATGTAGGGCAACAGATCAGCGGAGATTTTGCCGACTATCTTACAAACGGTTTTAAGAAGAAATTTCCTGAAGAAACGCCGTCAGTATTTATTACCCGTGATACCATTATGCGGGCTATTGATGGGCTTGATAATGTTTCAGGAGTACGTTTTATGTATGGCTTTGAATCGGCAGATGATAGCCGGTCGCGAATAGTGCTGATGATGCCTTGCAACAATACTTCAACACACCGGGCAATCCCCAATTCAATCATATTACCGCAGGGATATATGGCGCATAATGGTACCAGGGTTAGTTTTGAAAAAACCTGGCAACTGTTGTATAACCATACCGTACGTTTTAGTAAATATTTACCAGAATTGCCTTTTAATAAAATAATGCGTGGTACGTTTATGGGTATCAACAGCTTGCTTACCATATTAGAAATTGAAGGCTGCGCAGGTATAAATTTCAACTTTGGTTATGATGATACGATTGTTGAGCCCAGTGCCAGGAATAAACCTGTTTTTGAAGTGGCAAATATTGGAGGTTTAAGCTTTGACCCGCCTTGGGATTTTACAAAACCATGCCCGGATGCATGTGATTTCACAATAGTAGATCACATCGATAGCATCGGACATACTGATAGGACAACAGGATCTTTGATGGAATTGAATCTTAATGGGCATTTTCGCGACGAATATCTGTTAAAAGCAGACGGGAATGGCCCGTTGGTTGAAATGTATTATTATGTTAATCCTTCAATAAATGAAAAAGCTGCCTTAATTGAAGGCTACAACAATTCGCATCAATCGCAAATTGCCGCTTTTAACAAACACCTTGCCGATGGAAATTATTACGAAGCTAAAGAAGTGTTTGAAAATACTATAAATGGTATGATGGAAACCTATTTATTTCAATAATTGCTTCATAGCACTTGCGAAATTTTAGGGTTTCGCAAGTGTTTTAATTCTGATTTCAAGATGGGTACACGGTAGCCCGGTAGGGAAAACTTCAGCCTCGCGGCCAATAAATTCAGCATCGAACATTTGCTACCCCAAATTAACGCGCAGAAGCTACTTTGAACGTTTTACTAAAATTAAAGCCCGGTAAACTATTATCACTAACTTAGCTTTACCATGTACCTGATAGCCAAAAACAAAATAGCCAATTACATACAGCAACATCCTGAAGCCGCAACCGCTTTTTTAACCTGGCTAAAGGAGCATCCCGACCAGGAAGCCAAAAGCATAGCTCATATGCTTGAAAGGCCGCACATGGAGCAGCAGTTTACTATGATGGCTGGGGTAGGCCGGGACGATTACCAGATAGAAAGCCGTACCAACTACCCGCTTAAAACTACCTGCATTGTGTGGGTGGGTTCGGGAGAAGAGCTGGAAGCCCGTGAGGAGGCTAAAGCTGATAAAAGAAAGGCCGAAAACCCCGGTTTGCAAAGCGAGGAAAGGGTGAAAATAGTAGAGGTAGTGCTTGTTCCTCCTCCTCCAATCCCTTTTAATGAAATATCTTCAGGCAAAACTGTTCAGCCGGTAGTAGCACGGCAACCGGAGCTTATCGTGGAAGTACCTTATACCGAAACCCATAATGATTTTAAAACAGTAGCCGAATACGAGGGCGCTTTAACCAGGGCGACAGCTATTTTTGAAGCGCAGCCAGGTTCTCCGGAGTTTGATGAGCTTGCAAAATTGATCCCCCTGATAGCGCACTATGAGCAAAGTAAACTGGCACTTCCGGAGCTGAAGATACCGGATGTGGTAAAATATAAAATGGAAATGTTTGAAATGGTACCGGAACAACTAACTCCGATGATAGGCACCACAGAAGAAATAGATTTATTCCTTACGGGTAAACGATCCTTACCTGAGGAAAAACTTAAAAGGCTATGTGATTTTCTTTGGATAAAATTTAGAGTTTAGCTGCAATAGGAAAAAGCGGGAGATATCGATATTGTAAAGAGTTTTTTAACCCTTTGCCTTTCACCTTTTAGCTTTTTCCTTTTGCCTTTTTCAAAAAACACTTTCCAGTTATGGTATTTTTCCATACATTTGCGGGCTAATTGTTGCTCATTGAAATCGCTTAGAACATATTCGATTCCTTTTACGGGATTAAAACTGGGGAAACACCGGTTTGATTTTACTGTTGATGATGCTTTTTTTGCCGAATTTGAATATTCGCTGGTTAAAAAGGCTAACTTGCAGTGCGTTGTTGAGTTGGACAAGCAGGAGACGATGATTATTCTTGATTTTGATATCAGGGGTATAATTGAAGCAACCTGCGATAGGTGCCTGGCGCAATATCAGCAGCCGCTGGATATAACTGAACAGCAAATTGCTAAGTTTAGCGAGGAGCCGGTTGATGAAGATGACGAGATCATTACCCTGAGCAAAAACGATCACGAGATCAATATTGCGGGGCTGATTTACGAATACATAAATGTTGCCATACCGTTTATATCGGTATGCGAAAATGGAGGCGAAGACTCTGTATGCGACGAAGAAATGATAGCTAAGCTTAACAGCCTGGCTGGTAACGAAGAACAAACTGAGGATACAGACCCACGGTGGGATGTACTCAAAAAAATAAATAAATAATAAAATAGCAGGATCATGCCACATCCAAAACGTAAAATATCCAAATCAAGAAGAGATAAGCGCAGAACTCATTACAAAGCTGAAGCTCCAACTTTAACCACTTGCCAAACTACCGGCGCTATACACTTGCCGCACAGGGCTTATACTGTTGATGGTAACGTTTACTATAACGGTAAAGTACTTATTGAGAAAGCAGCAGTAGCCTAAGTTTATTTTCTGAAAATGAAGATTGGCTTAGATATTATGGGCGGTGATTATGCTCCCAAAGCAACTATTTTAGGAGCAATCGAAGCTTATAAGGCTTTATCTGCCGACCAAAAACTGGTACTTATAGGAGATAAAGACACTGCGGTTACTATTCTTCAGGAAAATAATGTTAGCCCCGGTCATTTCGAGTTTGTGCATACAACCGAAGTGATTGGAATGGGCGAACATCCTACCAAAGCAATTGTACAAAAGCCAAACTCGAGTATTTCGGTTGGCTTTCAGTTGCTTAAGGAAGGCAAGATTCAGGCATTCTCATCGGCAGGAAACACCGGCGCCATGCTGGTGGGTTCTATGTTTAGTGTAAAAACTATTCCGGGTGTTACACGCCCGGCCATGACTACCATTGTACCCAAACTTAAAGGAGGTTTGGGTATTTTGTTGGATGTAGGCGCCAATGCCGATTGCAAACCCGAGGTATTGCTTCAATTTGGCGTACTGGGCAGCTTATTTGCCCAATCGGTATATGCTATCCAAAACCCAAGGGTAGCCCTCATGAACATAGGCGAGGAGGAAGAGAAAGGCAATATCCTTTGCCAGGCTACCTATCCTTTGATGAAAGAAACCAAGCTGTTTAATTTTGTTGGTAATGTTGAAGGCCGCGACCTGTTTAGTGAAGGGGCTGATGTTTTTGTATGCGATGGTTTTACAGGTAATGTAATATTAAAGCTTGCCGAATCGTTTTATGTTATTACCCGCAAAAAGCAGTTTGAAGATGAGTTTTTTGATAGGTTTAACTATGAGCAATACGGCGGCAGCCCTATTTTAGGTGTAAATGCCCCGGTTGTTGTTGGCCACGGCATTTCAAGTCCCGAGGCAATAAAAAACATGGTCCTTTTATCAAAAAATATGGTGGAGAGCGGCCTGGTTGATAAAATTAAACAAGCTTTTCAGTAAAAATATAAAGATGAGTAAAATTCATGCCGCTATTACTGCTGTACATGGTTACGTGCCCGACTATGTATTAACCAACCAGGAGCTGGAAACATTGGTTGATACAAATGACGAGTGGATTGTAAGCCGTACCGGCATTAAGGAGCGCCGTATATTAAAAGGCGAAGGTTTGGGCACATCTGACCTGGCCGTTCCGGCGGTACAGGCGCTGCTAAAAAAACGCGGCATAGGTGCCGACGAACTCGACCTGATCATTTTTTGCACTACTACACCAGATATGGTTTTCCCGGCGACTGCGAATATTTTAGCTAATAAAGTAGGCGCTAAAAATGCCTGGGGATTTGATCTTTCGGCCGCTTGCTCGGGTTTTATTTTTGGCCTGGCTACCGGCTCACAGTTTATCGAGAGTGGCAAGCACAAAAAGGTACTGGTTGTAGGTGGCGATAAAATGTCGTCGATAACCAATTACCAGGATCGTGCTACCTGTATTATTTTTGGCGATGGCTGCGGCGCCGTATTGCTTGAGCCAAATGATGAAGGTAACGGCATTATGGATTCGATATTAAAAAGCGATGGATCGGGAGTTACCTACCTGCACCAAAAAGCAGGCGGATCTTTAAAGCCGGCATCGCATGAAACAGTTGATGCCCGTGAGCATTTTGCTTACCAGGAAGGGCAGGCTGTTTTTAAATTTGCTGTTACCAACATGGCCGATGTAGCCCACGAGGTAATGGAACGCAATGGCCTTACCGGCGAAGACGTTGCCTGGCTGGTACCACACCAGGCCAACAAGCGCATTATTGATGCTACTGCAAGGCGCACAGGCTTAAGCGACGACAAAGTAATTATCAACATTGAACGTTACGGCAATACAACAAACGGCACCATCCCATTGTGCTTATGGGAGTGGGAAAGTAAATTTAAAAAAGGTGATACCCTGATACTGGCAGCCTTTGGCGGCGGCTTTACATGGGGCAGCATTTATTTAAGATGGGCATATTAATTTAGATATGCAGATTTCAGATGTGCAGATGAAAAAAATAAAAACATCTGTAAGTTGCCGGTTTAAACGGTATAAATGACCAGTTTACAAGTTGAAAAATTTAAAACATCTACTTGATAATAAACGTTAATTATTACCATAAGAAGATAAATAACAGCAAATAAGAATCTGCACATCTGGAATTTGCATATCTGCACATCAAATCTGCATATTTGCACATCTGAAATCTGCACATTTGAACATAACTTTAGATATAAAACTTGTCCCCAACCAATTAACCCCTAACTATGGATATTAAACAAATTCAGGACCTTATTCGCTTTGTGTCGAAATCTGGCGTAAACGAAGTGTCAATTGAGCAAAAGGATTTTAAGATTACGATAAAGACCAACGAAACACAGCCGCAGGTTATCCACGCCAGCATACCGGCGCAAACCGCGCCTGTTGCATTACCACCTGCACCGGTTGCAACTGAACCCGTTGCCCCCGCAGCACCGCCTGCAGGCCCGGATACATCTAAGTATCTGACAATCAAATCGCCAATGATTGGTACTTTTTACCGCTCGGCAAGCCCTGATAAGCCATTGTTTGTGAACGTTGGCGACGAAATTAAAAACGGCAGCGTGGTTTGTATCATTGAAGCCATGAAGCTTTTCAACGAAATCGAATCGGAAATATCCGGCCGTATTATAAAAGTATTGGTTGATAACGCATCACCGGTAGAGTACGACCAGCCTTTATTTTTAGTAGAACCAGTTTAGTTGATTTGAAAATTTGAAAATTTGAAGATTTGAAAATGCGCCCCTTAAATGGTTGGCGATTTAATAGTTTTCAAATCTTCAAATCCTCAAATTGAAAAGATGTTTAAAAAAATATTATTTGAAAATTTGAAGATCTGAAAATGCACCTCTTAAATGGGTAGTGATTTAATAATTTTCAAATTTTCAAATCCTCAAATCTTCAAATTGAAAAGATGTTTAAAAAAATATTAATAGCTAACCGGGGCGAGATCGCTCTGCGAATTATCCGTACCTGTAAAGAGATGGGTATTAAAACAATAGCTGTATATTCAACTGCCGACCGCGATAGCCTTCACGTACGTTTTGCTGATGAAGCTGTTTGCATAGGCCCCCCTCCAAGCCGCGATTCGTACTTAAATATTCCAAACATTATTTCGGCTGCCGAATTAACCAACGCCGATGCGATACATCCTGGCTATGGCTTCCTTTCGGAAAATGCCAAATTTTCGGCCATTTGCGCCGAGTATGGCATCAAATTCATTGGTGCTACGGCCGATCAGATCAATTCCATGGGCGATAAAGCTTCGGCTAAAGAAACTATGAAAAAGGCGGGCGTACCTATTGTGCCGGGCTCCGACGGTTTGTTATCTGATATTAAATCGGGCATCGTGATAGCTAATAAAATAGGCTACCCTGTAATATTAAAAGCAACTGCCGGTGGCGGTGGCCGCGGTATGCGTATTGTTTGGAAAGACGAAGAATTTGAAAATGCCTGGGATTCGGCCCGTGCCGAGTCGGGTGCCGCTTTTGGTAACGATGGCCTGTATCTTGAAAAATATGTGCAAGACCCACGCCACATCGAAATACAGGTAGTAGGCGATCAGTATGGCAAAGTTTGCCACCTGTCTGAACGTGATTGCTCTATCCAGCGCCGTCATCAGAAGCTGGTTGAGGAATCGCCATCACCTTTCATGACCGAAAAATTGCGTAAAAAAATGGGCGATGCTGCTATAAAAGGCGCCAAAGCTGTTAAATATGAAGGTGCCGGTACGGTAGAGTTTTTGGTTGATAAAGACCGCAACTTTTACTTCATGGAGATGAATACCCGCATACAAGTAGAGCACCCGGTTACCGAAGAAGTAATTAACTTTGATTTGATTAAAGAGCAAATTAAAGTTGCCGCAGGCATCCCGATCTCGGGTAAAAATTACGAGCCAACCATGCACGCTATTGAGTGCCGTATTAATGCCGAAGATCCTTACAATAACTTCCGTCCGTCGCCGGGTAAAATAACTAACTTTCACTCGCCCGGTGGCCATGGTGTGCGTATAGATACGCATGTATATACAGGATATGTGATACCGCCAAACTACGATTCGATGATTGCTAAAGTGATTTGCTGCGCCCAAACCCGCGACGAAGCTTTGAGCACCATGGAACGCGCCTTGAGCGAGTTTGTGATTGAGGGTGTAAAAACAACCATCCCGTTCCATTTAAAATTGTTGAAAGATCCAAACTTCAGGGCCGGTAATTTTACCACCAAGTTTATGGAAACGTTTGAAATGTAAAATAAATTCAAACTATCTTCATTCAATAAAACGTACTTAGCACAATAGCGTTTATACAGCGGTATTTAACATACAATGAGCGACAATAAATTAATTAAAGCCATAAAAGACAAAGGTAAAACGATGGAGGCCGAAATGTCTTTCTTCGACCACCTGGAAGCTTTAAGATGGCATTTGATACGATCGGCTTTAGCCATTGTAGTAATTACAAGCGTTGTGTTTTATTTTTACGATTGGATTTTTGACACCATTATCATGGGGCCAAGCAAACCAACCTTCTGGACATACAGGATGCTTTGCGCATTGGGCGACCTTTTGCACCGCCCCGGTTTTTGTATCGATAAAATAAATATCCAATTAATAAATACCGAGATGGCGGGGCAGTTTACCCTGCAAATCAATTCGTCGTTAATTATTGGCCTTACGTTAGGCTTCCCGTACTTATTGTTTGAAATATGGCGTTTTATCCGCCCGGCCTTGCATGAAAAAGAACGTAAAGCCGCATCGGGTTTTGTGTTTTACGCAACTGCTTTGTTTATCATCGGTGTGTTATTTGGCTATTACGTTATTACGCCCGAGTCGATTAACTTTCTTTCGGGTTACACAGTAAGTGCAACTATCAAGAATTTATTTGATATCGATTCGTACCTGTCATCTGTATCCACCTTAACGTTGGCAACAGGTATCGTGTTTGAACTACCAATTTTGGTATATATCTTATCAAACCTGGGCATCCTTACTGCCAAATTTATGCGGGAAACCAGGCGATATGCAATAATTGTCATTATGATTGTTGCAGCCATAGTTACCCCAACGCCAGATATGATGACCATGACCGTAGTAAGTATACCGTTGTTTGTGCTATACGAAGTAGGCATCCTGGTATCAGCGGTAGTTGAAAAACGTAAATTAAAACGCGCACAGGAAGACGGATTGGCGTAGATGTGCAGATTAAGGCCGGATGTGCAGATTTCAGATTTCAAATGTGCAGATGAGGGAATTATTTGAGGATTTGAAAATGATTTTGTCTGAACTCGGATTAAACGGATTTATCAGATTTTTTGGATTTGATTTGCAAATTTCTTTAATCGGGGCAATCCATTAATCTGATAAATCCCGGTTCAGATAAAAAACTTTATGAAAGCCCTGTCGTTTATAAACGGCGGGGCTTTGTTTATTCAAGTTCATTTTGCACATTTGAATGATTCACCCATAACAAACATTTGCAGCTCATCATCTGCACATCTGAAATTTGAAATTTGCACATCAACAACAAATTAGCACGTCTAAAAGTATGACCAACCTCCCGCCATTAGCCGAAAGGATGCGCCCAAAATCGCTTGATGATTATGTGGGGCAAAAACACCTGGTTGGGCCGGGGGCGGTGTTGCGCAAAGCCATCGAATCGGGGGCTTTGCCATCCATGTTGTTTTGGGGGCCGCCGGGGGTAGGTAAAACTACATTGGCTTATATTATTTCGCAGTCACTTAATCGTCCTTTTTTTGCGCTTAGCGCCATTAACTCGGGGGTGAAGGATGTGCGCGAGGTTATTGAAAAAGCATCCCTGCTAAAGCAAGGCGGCAAAACGTTGCCGATATTGTTTATTGACGAGATTCACCGTTTCTCCAAATCGCAGCAGGACTCATTGCTGGGCGCTGTTGAGCGCGGCATTGTTACGCTGATTGGCGCCACTACCGAGAATCCATCTTTCGAGGTTATCTCGGCTTTACTGTCGCGATGCCAGGTTTATATTTTACAGCCCCTTGCCGAAGAAGATTTGCTGAACCTGCTGGAGAAATCGATGCAGGAAGATGTGGTGCTGAAAGAAAAGCACATCACCATAAAAGATCATGAAGCTATTATGCGCCTCTCCGGCGGCGATGCCCGTAAGCTGCTCAATATTTTCGAATTGCTGGTAAATGCCTTTGATAGCCCTGAAATAGTTTTAACCGACGAAGTTGTGCTGGAGCATGTACAGCAAAATATGGCCCTGTATGATAAAACCGGCGAGCAGCATTATGATATCATTTCGGCCTTTATTAAATCCATGCGCGGCAGCGACCCTAACGGAGCAGTGTACTGGCTGGCCCGGATGATTGCAGGCGGGGAAGACCCTTTGTTCATCGCCCGCCGTATGCTCATCCTGTCATCCGAAGATATCGGCAACGCCAATCCCAACGCGCTTTTATTGGCCCAAAGCTGTTTTGATGCAGTGAACAAGATAGGCATGCCCGAATCGCAGCTGATATTATCACAAACGGCAATTTACCTGGCCACATCGGCCAAAAGCAATTCGGCCACAACGGCAATTGGTGCTGCTATGGCATTGGTAAAGCAAACCGGCGATTTGCCTGTACCCTTGCACCTGCGTAACGCGCCCACCAAATTCATGAAAAACATTGGCTACGGTAAAGATTATAAATACGCCCACAGCTACGAAGGCAACTTTACCGACCTTGATTTTTTGCCCGACGCCATCCGCGGTACAAAAATTTATGAGCCCGGTAACAATGCCCGCGAAAACGAATCAAAAGAGAAGTTGAAGAAACTTTGGGGCGATAGGTATAAATATTAGTTTTTAGTCTTAAGTTGTAAGTCTTGAGTCTTAAGAATGAATGCAGTATATTTCCGACTTAAGACTCAGAACTTAAAACTTAAGACTCACCACATGGTAGCATCCTTTATCGGTCATGAATTAAAAGCTTTCTGGCGATCAAAAAATACGGGCAAGAGTATTGCTATACGGGTTACGTTGGGCTTTTTTATCCTTTACTTTTTAATTAGCGCTTTGCTGGCAGGCTTTGGCTTACGTAAAATATTAGAGTACCAATTCCCTAATGACGACGTTGTAAAATCGTTTTGTGGTATTATCCTCCTGTATTTTTTGTTTGACGTAATAATGCGGCTGCAGTTGCAGGAGTTACCTACATTGCGGGTTCAGCCTTATTTGCATTTACCGGTTAAAAGAAATTTTTTGGTGCGTTACCTGGCCTTAAGCGCGGTGTTATCGGCATTTAATATCTGGCCGTTCATCCTGTTTTTACCATTTGTTTTTACGGTTATAGCTACAGATTCGGGGCCGATGGTTACCTGGGCATTTGTTATTGCCATTACCGGCCTTACGGTTTTTAACAACTACCTGGCGCTTTATCTTAAACGCAAATCAAACTTAAATGGCTGGGTATTTTTAATTTCGATAGCCGTATTGATATTCTTAGCTGTTTGCGATTTTAAATGGCACCTGTTTTCAACCCGCAACATTTCTTACGCCTATTTTGGTCGTTTACTTACCACGCCGGCTTTGGCTGCATTGCCGCTGTTGCTTGGTGCAGCAATGTATTACTTAAACTTTGCCTATCTTAAACTTAACCTTTATCTTGAAGACCTTAATGCCCACAAAGTAAAATCATATAAAAGCAGTACAGATATTCCGTTTCTATCCCGCTTTGGGAGTGTAGGCGACCTGGCAGCTAATGAAATTAAACTTATTTTAAGGAATAAAAGGCCGCGTTCATCCCTTGTCATGGGGCTGTTTTTTATAGGTTATGGCTTCTTTATGTACAGCACCTCTATATATGGAGATGGCTTTAAGATATTTATCAGCATGTTTATGACCGGCATATTTATCATCAACTATGGCCAATTCATGCATAGCTGGCAGGCATCACATTTTGATGGACTGTTGGTATGTAATATCAATTTCACCGATTTTATAAAGGGAAAGTACCTGCTATTTACCACGATATCTACCTTGATTTTGATCCTGTCTACCTCATATATATATTTTGGCTGGCATGTATTGCTGGTTAATTTTGTAATGTATGTTTGGAACATAGGGGTAAATACAACCATGGTACTCTTTTTTGCCAACCGGAATTTTAAACGGATAGACTTATCAAAAGGTGCTGCTATGAATTGGGAAGGCGTGGGCGCTACGCAATGGATCTTGTCGTTGCCGTTAATGATTGCTCCCTTTATTATTTACGGGCCGCTGGCCTTATTAAAACACCCGGATATTGGCCTTGCCTTGCTTGCTTTAATAGGATTACTTGGCGTATTAACCCGTAACTTTTGGATCAAACAGCTGGAAGCAGATTACTACACTAAAAGATATCAAATAGCCGAAGGCTTCAGAAATAAATAACCATGATTGAAATAAAAAACCTGAAAAAAATATATAACGGCGTAACCGTGGTTAATGTACCGCACCTGATAATTAACAAAGGCGAAAGCGTTGGTTTGGTAGGGAATAACGGCGCGGGCAAAACCACGTTGTTCCGGATGATACTTGACCTCATCCGGCCCGAAACCGGCGAAGTATTATCTAACGGTGAAGTTGTGGCCGGGCATGAAAACTGGAAAAACTACACCGCATCATACCTTGATGAAGGTTTCCTGATTGATTACCTTACCCCCGAAGAATACCTGTACTTTATAGGCGGCTTGCACCGGCAAAGTAAAGCCACCGTTGATGAAACCCTGGTAAAGCTGTCCGATTTTTTTAACGGCGAGATCCTGAAAAAAGGCAAATACATCCGCGATTTATCCAAAGGGAACCAGTGTAAGGTTGGTGTGGCATCATGTGTACTGCAAAACCCGCAATTGCTGATGCTTGACGAGCCCTTTGCCAACATAGACCCCAGTACCCAGTTCAGGCTAAAAAATATGCTGAAGGAACTGAATAAGAACAATAACGTAACGAACTTTGTATCCAGTCACGACCTTAACCACATCACCGATGTATGCGACCGTATCCTGCTGATGGAAAAAGGCGTGATCATTAAAGATATTGCCACAAATTCATCAACACTTAAGGAGCTGGAAAATTATTTTGGCGTAGGCCAGGTAGCAGAGGAACTGCCCGAGGTTATTGCGAAGATTGACGCAGAGGAGAATCATTAATATAAAGCTAAAAGCCGAATGCACAAAGCTTAAAGCTAACACATTGATTTTCTATCTGATAAAAAGAATATATGTGAAATTAATTAATAGATTCTATATAAATAAAAGTTGTCAATTTAAGCGCAGCACAGTAAACGCTCATATCGCCTGTTGGAGTCAGATAGTTCACGGCTGCTTTATAATCAAAGGGTTATGGCAGTAGTGTTGTGGTCTTGCTTTATTCATATGCCGGCAGCCCCAGCATCTTATCAATCCGCACAACCCGGTATCCTTTTGCTTTAACCGCTTTTAAAAAATAAGGCAACATAGTTACCGTAACCGGGCACCTGTCATGAAATAAAAAGATGGCGCCCGGTTTAATTTTGAGGCTTACCTTTTGTAACAGTGCATCAGCATCGGTGGCCATGGTATCGTACGATCGTACATTCCAGCCTATGGGCAAATATTTTCCTTTAACAATGGCATTTTTTAAATTGGGATTCATCACGCCATAAGGCGGCCGGAATAGCCTTGTTTTTTTACCGATTATTTTATATAACTCGTTGTCCAGCTGCTGCATTTCAGCCAGCATCTTTTTTGATGGAAAAAGATCGAACAAAGCGGCATGCGTATAACTATGATTGCCAATGATATGGCCTTCGGCATCAATTTGTCTAATGATGGCTTCATTGCCGGCAATACGCTCGCCAATACAAAAAAAGGCAGCTTCCACGTTGGCATCTTTTAAAATTTGTAAAACCTGCGGAGTCCCGTCTGGCACCGGGCCATCGTCAAAAGTTATGGCTATTATTTTATCGGTTGTTTTTGCAGCGCAGTACATCGGCATAAAAAAGCCGGAGCTTACAAAATAGCAACCATAGGCAACAATAAGCGAATATGCAAATATAATTGCCGCGTATACCAGCCAGCTTACCCCATGCGTTTTATCGGCCCAGATGGTAAAACCCAACAGGATTAGGAATGCGATATTGGTGTTTCTGAATGTTAGCACGCTGATAGCAACATTAACGAATGACTGATGTTTTGGTAATGGTTGTAAACCAATATTTTTTTAATTGGGGTAATAGGCTCTGCTCCCGGAATATTGTTTGTTTTGACAATTTGCGCAGCATACCATAACGCGAAGGCCGATGATGTGGGGTACTCGCCACACAGGTGTTTATACCTGGTAACATTACAGTAGTTAAATAATGAGCCCTCCAGGTAATCGTAAACTTCGTCATTTTGGGCATCACCATTATTGCCTGCTACCACCAGGCTGATATCATACATGCTGAGGTCTTGCGCTGACAGGAAAGCTTCAATTTGCTGTTCAACAGCTGCATGGCTGTCCGGTTTATAAAATGTGGCCACCGCATCCAGCTTAGCCAGATTATTTCCGGATGCATCATTGGTCAACAGGAAGAATGCCGCTCCTTCGCCTGCAACGGTACCTTTTGATTTGGAATTATAAAGGCCGGTATTGGAGACCGGGCCCTGTTTGTACAAGCCAAACCGGCTTAGTATACTGTGGCTGATATCGGTTATCTCGTCGATGCCTCCTACCAATATGTTTTGGGCTTCGCCCTCCTGCAATAACATCTGTGCATCAAGCAGCGAGCATTCAAACGATGAGCCGCCATTTACAAACGTGTTGTTATAATTGTTGCAATGCAGCAGCAAAGCCACCTGCGCGCCAATGGTATTATGGGTTGATTGTATGAACGATGTTGGGGTAAGTAGCTCTTCGCCCCGCTCAACCATTTTACTTAAAAACACGCCGGTATCTTCCAGGCAACCGTAAGCGGTACCGGTAATAATGGCATCGGGGTTGGTTACACCTGCATCCTTCAAACAGGCCATGGCAGATGCTACACCCATTTTGATAACCCGGCTCATGCGGCGGATGAGTTTTGGGTCGATGATCTCTTTGTAATCGGGCGTAACGCAAGTAAGGCGATTGCCTTCATAAACTACTACCTCATCCAGGAACGGGACGTTTCCGAATGTTTTTTGGGGCGATATGTTTGCTGTTGAACGTATATACATATCAGGCCGGTAGTTTTGAAAATATTAATGACGAACAATTGCCCCCAAAACCAAAGGAGTTGGAAAGCACATGGTTTAAATCCGCCTGTTTTGTAAAACTTGTTTCGGGCGCAAAAGGATGATCGGCAATCTGTGTTTCAAACCGCAGGTTGGGGTAGATAAATCCCCGATGGGCAGAGAGTGCCGAAAACGCAGCCTCGATACCCGCACTTGCGCCCAGCGTATGCCCGGTAAAGGATTTGGTAGAACTCATTTTAGGGAAGTGCGGATCAAACAATCGCTTAATCGCTGTCCCTTCGGAGTTATCGTTGTTTTGGGTACCTGTACCATGCAGATTAATGTAGCCGATATCTTCGGGCTTTACCCCGCTCATTTTTAAAGCACCTTCCATCGCCATAAAGGAGCCTGTACCGTCGGGCGACGATGCGGTTTGATGATAAGCGTCGTTAGCATTGCAATAACCGCTTAGCGTACAGTAAAGGGCTTTTTGCAGCCCTGCCGCAACCCGTTCAGATACCAAAGTAACGTACCCGGCACCCTCGCCAAGGTTTAAGCCCCGGCGGTTGGCATCAAAGGGCTGGCAATATTGGTTATCTAATATCATGAGGGTGTTAAAGCCGTTTAACGTGAAGCGGGTAAGTGCGTCAGTTCCGCCGGCTATAACCACATCAAGTATGTTGTTTTTGATAAGCCTTGCACCATACATAATGGCATTAGCCGATGATGAGCAGGCTGTGCTGATAGTGCTTATATAATTTTTTATCCTCAATTCATCCGCTACCAATTCGGTTACCTTGCCGCACTCGTGGTTAACTACATTGCGCAACTTGCCTTTTGCCGGGTTGGCCATGAATTGCACAAAAAAATCTTCCGTTTTATCCATACCGCCCACAGTGTTGGCCGATATAAAACCGGTGCGCAATGAAGCGAAATTTTGGATGCCTGCATCGTTTTTTGCCTCCCTTGCGGCGATGAGGCTTAGCATGGCTGTGCGGCTTATCCCTGGCCCAAAGCCGGATAACAGGGCCAATTCATCATTGCTCAATTTAACTTCGGCAACGGGGAAGGTATCTTGATGTACGGTTTGCAGGTATTTAATTTTATCAATACCCGCGCGGTTGTTCTGGAGCGCGTTCAGGCATTCGGCCGTATTGTTGCCAATACCCGAAATTACACCTACGCCAGCTACAAAAACAGTTTTGCTCATTAGTATATCATTCGCCGGTTATTTAGCCGACAGGTAAATGTTATTTAAATTATCTGCACTAAACGGCGCCGATGTTTGGCTTGCGTTCTTTTCCACCAGGTATAAAACAGCTTTGTAATCTTCCGTCAGCACATCAACCCAGCCGCAAATGCAGGTTTGCAATATATTATTATTTAATAAATATGCCACATATTGCTGTATAAACGCGGCATCAAAAGTTTCAAAAACAAAAAAAGCGTTCTCGCCCTTAAACTTGTTTTTAATGCTAATCTCGCCGATAACAATATTGGGCAAAGTATACACAAATAGTGCCGGACTGGCAATGGTTTTGGCCTGGTCGTAATATTTAATGTCGGCATCCAGGCTGGAATTGGAATTTGCTAAAACGATACCAACTTCATGCTCCTTATGTTTTTCGCCAATGCCGCTATCCTTCAGCAATACGTCTGATGCCAGCAAACCCAATTTGGACAGGTTGTCCATTTTATAAAACTTAGGATATTTAACCTCTAAAAACTGGTAGGCTGAAAGTGCAAATGAACTAACATCTACTCCCTTGTTTTCAAACACGGGTATGCTGTTGCTGTAAACAACATTATTGCTGATGATGCAATGGGATGTAATATGTAATGTATCTGTCAATCCTTTTCTCTTTAATCCTTTTAGCTTTTCCTCAGCACAATTGCTGCGTTACATCCTCCAAAACCAGAGGCTGTTTTTAAGCAAGTGGTTAAAGGTATAATTTGTAACTCTTTAGCTACATTCAATGATTGGGTAACGCCCAGTTGATTAAATCCCTTTGTAGGGATGATGGTGTTTTGTTTTAATGAATGGGCTGCTATTATCGCCTCGATAAGCCCCGAAGCGCCAAGTGTATGACCATAATATCCTTTTAGGCTATTAACGGGGATATCCTGCATTCCGGCCAGGTTTATGGCTTTGGCCTCCATTTCATCATTATAAATAGTGGCCGTGCCATGTGCCGATATAAAATCGATTACTTCCGGTTCAACCCCGGCGCTTTTCAAAGCAGCCTCGATGGCGAAAAAAAGTTCTTCGCCGGTTTTTGACGGGCCCGAAATGTGGTTGGCATCGTTACTGACCGAGCCGCCCGCCAGTTGAATGTTTTCTTCTTTTTGTTGATTTGATGACAGAATAACCGTGGCAGCACCCTCGCCTAAATTGATACCATCGCGTTTTAAATCAAAGGGTTTGCAAGGTTGAGAGCTAATAGCCTGAAATGATTGGAAGCCCGATAGTACAAACCGGGTGATCACGTCGCCGCCAACCACAACAGCGTTATCATACTGCCCGGCCCGGATTAAACGCATCCCGGCGATCATGGCCATTAAGCCCGATATACAGGCATGCGAAACTATCAGCGGCATATTTACGAAACCAAACTTTTCGGCAACTAATTTGGCCGATGCTGGCAGCGCAATGCGATGGTTTAAATCCGGGTTACCGGCATCCGTTTCCAGCATGCTGATATTGCCTTTAGTAGTAGAGATAATAAGTACTGTTTTGGGATCTGTACTATCTACCCCGCTATCTTTTAAGGCATCCGTAACAGATGCTATCAGCAATTGTTCAAATTTGGTGCATATGCCCGGGTCTGTTAAAAACTCCCGGTCATCACTAAACAAGGATGCATAAAAGGGAACCGCCGATTTATCGCCTGCCGGATGCTCTTTAATCCCTGAAATATTTTGAGTAAGCTTATAAAAATTTTCGGCAGAGGTCCTGCCTATGGGCGACAAGATATTGTCTGCTACAATAAAAACGGGTTTCATCACTTATAAACAGCTCCTCTCATCACTTGTTTTTATTGCCAAAACCTATAGTAATTATACCATTGTTCGGGATACTTTTTTACATATTTTTCCATCTCGCCCACAAAATCGCTGGTCATTTGCTCCATCCCGGCTTCTTTGCCCAAATGTAAATATTCCTTGATGGTGCTGGCATAAAAATGATAGTGAAACTTAGTTTCCTTCATGGCAAAAACATAGGCCACCGGCACTTTAAATTTTTGAGCCAAAATAAATGGCCCCAACGGAAATTTGGCGTCCTCGCCCAAAAAGCTTTTGGTAATGGTTTTATTGCCCTCCAGGTACCGGTCGGCATGCATACACACCAGCTCGTTATTCTGAAAAGCCTCGTTGATTTTAAAAATGTGCGAAATATCGTCTTTAATCACAATAATATTAACGCTCAGCTTGCCGGTAACCCGTTCCATAAAGGCCTTTATCTGCTGGTCTTCGCCATCGTACATCACAATGTTAATGCGGGTATTAATTTGTTTCAGCAAATGGCCGGCTATTTCCCAGCTGCCTATGTGGGCGCTTAAAAGTAAACCGCCTTTACCCATGGCGGCAATGCTGTTCAGATTAGGCCTGCCATCAAACTCAAAGGTGAATTTGTTGCGGATGCCCGACATGACCACTACTTTATCAATAATGCTTTGACCAAAAACATAATAATTTTGGTAAACCTTAAACAGTGCTTTCAGCCAGCTGTAGCCTAACCGGATATGAAAATAGTAGTAAATGCTTTTTGACGATTGGTATGAGAAAACCACATAGTAAAACGATACAAACCGCAACAAAAAATAAGCGGGACTAACACCGCCATATTTTAAAATAGCCAGAAATACCGAATAACCCCAGGGCTTTCCTTTTGATTTTCCTTTCCAGGACGACATTTAAACAAGCTCCTTTGGCTGCACTTTTGTTGCTACGTAATCGTAAAAATCCTGGAAAGTAACAATGCCAACAAAATCTTCGGGCTGCACCTTAAACGCAAAATTGGTTTCAATAACAACCACCAGATCTATATAGTCAAGGCTATCTAAACCAAGTGTATCTTTTAAAACAGCATCGGGTGTAATGGTATCTACATCTACCTCAAATTCTTCAGACAGGAAGGAATTTATTTTTGCAATGATCTCTTCAGTTTGCATAATGGTTTAAATTAATTAGCTAACATTTTGGATGAATCAGGGCGACATCCAAGTGTTATGTAATAGATTGTAAAAGTTTTTAAATATGTTATTTATTTAGTGTATACGGATATACCGGTTAAAGGGTATTTGAAAAATAAATTAATTGCTGGTTTTTTATAAAGAACGATTTAGGTTGTTACATTAGCCGTTACTTTGGCTTAACCAACGGCCTTAAAACTTATTCCTGCACTATATCTGCACCCACCTTAGTTAATTCCTACATTTAGGAAAAAATTATAATGTTTAATTAATAAAATTAATTAAACAATTTCACAAAAATACAAAATAATAAAAACATTTAGTTGCTTTTTGTGTATCGCTGCGATATAAATATTTAAACGCCGAACTGTCATTTTAGTTACAGATTTAACGGTGCTTATTTACATGCTTGCATTCAGCCATAAATAACAAGCGCTGCTATAAATATATAGCCCAAATCACAAACCAAATATTATTTTTGTAGATGACGGGCTAACCCGCAAAAAGGTTACGACGTTTTAAAACAAACTTAAACTCATAAAAAACTGATTGATGGTTGCCGGTGTTGGGATAGATATGATAGAGATTGACCGCGTGGCTGTCAAGATTGAAAAGGGCAGCGGCTTTCGCGAGCTGGTGTTTTCGGAAAAAGAAATAGCTTATTGCGAACTTAAGGCCGATAAGTACCAGCATTATGGAGCACGTTTTGCCGCCAAAGAAGCCTTTTTTAAAGCATTGGGCACAGGCTGGTTAAACGGCACCGCTTTTAACGAGGTGGAGATTAGTAACAACGCCGATGGAAAACCCGAACTTACGCTGATTGGTAGAACCGGCGAATTATTAAGCGGGCAAGGGCCAATGAAAATTTCCGTATCATTAACCCATCTTAAAACCATCGCATCGGCCATTGTAATTATCGAAAAGTGACAAACCAAACTACATTTATATCGCAGGAACAAATAGTGGCCATGCAGGAACAAAAGCTGCAGGAACTGCTGGCTTATCTTAACGCTCATTCGCCTTTTTATAAGGAGTTGTTTGATGCCAACAACATCAGCATTGATGACATTAAAACACTGGATGACCTTAAACTGATCCCCACAACGGTAAAGGAAGATCTGCAAAAGCGCAATGACGATTTTATGTGCGTGAGCCGCGACCAGATTATTGAATACAGCTCAACATCGGGCACATTGGGCAGCCCGGTTACTGTCGCCCTTACCGAAAACGACCTTTTAAGACTTACTTATAACGAATATAGCTCCTTTACCTGTGCCGATGGCAAGCCCGATGATGTGTACCAGCTGATGCTAACGCTCGACAGGCAGTTTATGGCCGGGCTGGCTTACTACTCGGGCATCCGTAAAATAGGGGCCGGTATTATTCGCCTGGGGCCGGGGGTGCCATCGTTACAATGGGATACCATTTTGAGGCTTAAGCCTACTGCCATTGTTGCCGTGCCATCGTTTATTTACAAGCTTATTCAATACGCGCAGGAGCACGGTATCGATATCAATTCAAGTTCGGTAAAAAAGGCGGTCTGCATTGGCGAGAATATCCGGGACACCGATTTTTCGCTCAATATTCTTGGCAAAAAAATTACCGATGCCTGGAATATCAAACTATACTCTACTTATGCATCTACAGAAATGCAAACGGCGTTCACCGAGTGCGGATACGGTAAAGGCGGCCATCATCAGCCCGAATTACTGATAGTAGAACTGCTGGATGAAAACAACCAGCGGGTAGCCCCCGGCGAACCCGGAGAAGTAACCATTACAACGCTGGGGGTTGAAGGTATGCCCTTGCTGCGCTATAAAACCGGCGATATTTGCCTGTATGATGATAAGCCCTGCCAATGCGGGCGAACCACCTTACGTTTATCGCCAATTATTGGCCGTAAAAAGCAGATGATCAAATTCAAGGGCACCACGCTATATCCGCCGTCACTTTTTGACTTGCTGAACGGCATGGAAGAGATATTGGATTTTGTGGCCGAGGTTTACTCCAATGAGATTGGTATGGACGAAGTGCTGCTGCACATCCTGCCGGTAAACTATACCGATGAGTGCGACCGGAAGATCCGTGCCAATTTACAGGCACGGCTAAGGGTTAGCCCACATGTTACCTATGTGCAGTACGATGAGATTCAGAAAATGCAGTACAAGGAATCGGGTCGCAAACCTTTTAAATTTATCGATCGCCGGAAATAAAAACATCCTCAGGCAATTCTTTCGGCAGTTCATCTTCTGATGGTGATTTGCCGAAGATTTTATCCAGCAGATTTAATATTGGTACGGTCATAAACGTAGTTACCAGCGCCATAATCACCAATATGGCAAATACCTCTTTGTTCAGTACGCCCAGGTCGTAACCAATATTCAGTACAATAAGCTCAACAAGGCCGCGGGTGTTCATTAAGGCACCTATAGATAGGCTATCCTTTAAGCTTTGGCCCACAAATTTGGCTGCTGATGCACTGCCCACAAATTTGCCGGTAACGGCAACTAATATAGTTAAACCACAAATAGCCCACAGGTATGGAGTATCCAATAGCCCTATCTGCGTACGCAAACCAGTAAAAACAAAAAACAAAGGCAGCAATAAAAACAGGGCAACATCCTTTATACGCTCCACAAACACCCCGCGAAAGGTAATGTTATCGGGCATTACAATGCCCGCCATAAAGGCGCCAAACAGTGCGTGGATGCCTATGCTTTCGGTGGCGTATGATGAAATAATGAGCGTTAAAAAAAACATAGCCACCGGCATACCCACATAACCCGGCCTGATGTTGCGGCTGTAGATGCGTTTTAAAAGTGGTTTTACACCTTTCAGCATAATCAATACATAGGCAATGGCCATGAGGGCTGTATAAACAAAACTCATTACAGAGCCGGCCTTAACCACCGCTATTACAACCGTGAGCAGGCACCATGCGGTAATATCATCGGCAGCAGCGCAGGTAATTACCAAAGCACCAAGGCGTGTTTTGTTAATACCCCGTTCCTGGCAAATGCGCGCCAAAACCGGGAACGCTGTAATGCTCATGGAAATACCCATAAACAAACCAAACGAAAAAAAAGGTACCCCGGCAGGGGCCAATGACTGATAGATAAAATAAGCCAGTCCGATACCTAATGTAAACGGAATGATAATGCTTGCATGGCTAATGACAACGGCATCCTTGCTTTTGCTTTTAATAGCCCGCAAGTCAAGCTCCATACCTATCACAAACATGAAAATGATGAGGCCAATCTGGCTCAGAAATTGCAGGGAGCTTAACGAAGCTGCCGGGAAAACAGCATGCGAAAATGCCGGGAAAAACCTGCCGACAAGTGACGGGCCTAAAGCTATACCTGCAAATATTTCGCCTATAACGCGGGGCTGCCCCATTTTTTTGCACAGCCATCCTGCTATATTTCCCGCTATTATAATAACAGCTATTTGCGCCAGTAAGGTAGCCAGGGGCCCGGTAAGGTTTTTTATCAATCCATCGGTAAACTGCTGCATGGCGCTTTTGCTGCTTGCAGCCAGTTTAACTATGTTACGGCCTTTTTCAAGTTCGCTGCCGGCTGTTAATGCCAGGTAAATTAGAAAGGAAAACCCACCAATGAGGAGGATGTAAAAAAATATGTTCCTGAATTTCTTCATTTTTTAAATACCCCTTTAAATTTAAAAAAAGTAGAAGCCTCATGCTGAATTGTAGCATCTACCTTTAACGTACCATCATCGGTAGTGGTATAGGTTACCTGCATATCGGCCGTGCTGTTTACCTGGGGGTTTAGTATGGCCAAAAACTTCATATCGCCTGCTTTAAGCAGTTTTGTTTTGGTGCCCACGATGTTTTCCAACACTTCTTTCACCATCTGCATCATACAAACCCCCGGCACAACCGGCTGGCCAGGAAAATGGCCTTCAAATATTTGATGGCCCGCATTCAGGGTGATGGTAGTTTTTGAGGTATTACCATCGGTGTTTGGCGCAGTAAATTGAAAAAAGGATTCCCGGAGCATATGTTTTTAGCTTAAAGCTGAAGGCCTAAAGCTCAAAGCTTTTTGCTTTAAGCCTTGGGCTTTATGCTTTTTATATTATCAATGTTTTAACTAAAGCTTTCGGCTTTCCGCCTTATGCTTTGAGCTTTGAGCCTTCAGCCTTAGGCTTTCAGCTTATCGTTCTATTTTTTTTAAACCGATGGTAAATTTAAAGTTTTTATGGTCGATACCTACAGTATCGGGGATGCCATTTTTATAATTGGCCATGGTAGCAACGGCAACAGGTTTTCTTTTGGATGATTTTTCCATTCGTAAAAGGGTATCGCCGGCCATATTGGTGATATAATAGTTGGCGCCTTTTTCCTGGGGAAGCACATAATATAAATGCGTACTATCCTTAAGTATATAATGCTCATGGCTGCCCTCCTGGCGCATCAGTATCAAATCAAAATCTTTTCTTAATGTTTTAATTACAGGGCCTTTATCCATTTGCGGAATGATGGAGTACACCTTAAAGCTGCCATCGTTCAAAAACGCAAAATCGAAGAATTTTACGCCCATCTCGCTGGAGAATACAATGCGGGTACTGCTATCCGGCATCACCTTCATCAACAGCAGGCCGCTTAAATGATGGCTGGTTACGTTTATTTCGGCGTTATACAACACAACCGAAAATTGGGGGCGAAATTGGTAGATATGATCAAAATTACCTGCAGCCGGCTTCAGGTTTTTATAAACCGAAGTGCAGCCGGCCAGGGCAACCAGGCAGCTACTTAGCAGCAAAAAGCGCGTCGGGCAGGTTTGCATTAATCTCTTTATTTATAAAATGAATGGTGGTATTATCGCCCGATGGTTCCTGCATATCAATGTTGCTTACCGAATTATCTTTTTTATCAACAGAGATATTGATTGATTTAAAAAAATCTTTTATCCCCTTTGATAGCGGCGCCAGTTCTACCAGGTAACTCCCCTTATTTTCAAACACTTTTACTTTAAAATCGGGGTTGCTCAGGATTGATCCCTGCACACAATCGATAATGATCTTGTTGATTTGCTGGAAGAGTTTGTTTGATTTGGTATTGATTTTATTTTCCTTCTGCTCATCCTTTACCAAAATATTGTCTTTGTTGATGATCATCAGGTATTTGGATGGCTGAGTGTATTCCATCCGCACCATATTCTCTTTTTTAAACCAGAATTTTCCCTTTGATACGATCTTTTCAGATAACATGCTCAGGTTTTTTTCCTGTACAAAATCGCTTTTAATACTGGTAGTTTTTTGAGCGGTAGCCGTAAACTGGGCTTTAAATGCCGATAGATCGGTAAGTTGGGTATAGCCGGCATGCTGCGCATTGGCAGCGAAGGCGGCTATCAATATCGCGATGGTAAATAGTATTCTTGTGGCTTTCACGGTTGAAATCAGGTTGTTTGATAATAAATAGACATTGATAATGTGAAAAGGTTTGATTGGAAATACCTCCCGACGCTTAAGAAAAAACCTGTCATTCTGAACGTAGTGAAGAATCTACTCGCCGACAAGCATCGCCGCCAGAAAAGTTTGCGAATAGATGCTTAGTACCTCAGCATGACAGTTTATAAAACCGAAGTCATCCCGAACTTGTTTCGGGATCCCACAGGGCAAGTGACTCGTATGATGTACACTTAGCAAATGGGGTGCTGAAACAAGTTCAGCATGACATTGAGGATTAAATCGTGGCAGTTAGTATTGTTTATGACTGATAACGCCCCCTGTCTTAATTTCCTGACTCTAACCTCTTGACTCTATTCCCTATGCTGCCTGGTTAGCTGTAATATACTCGGCCATGGTTCGTACTGATTGGAATACTTTGGGGCCGTCCTCGGCTTTTGAAAGTTTAATTTTATAGATGGTTTGCATCAAAACTATCAGTTCCAAAACATCTATCGAATCTAATCCTAATCCATCGGCAAACAACGACTGATCGTCGCCGATATCACCGGGCTTAAGGTCTTGCAGGTTTAACTGGTCTATAATCTGTTCCTTCAGATCATTCATTAATTTGTCCATTTTTATAATTATACAGGCGAGTTAATTTGCTCACCTAACTTAATAATCCGTGCTAATTTCTTTATGGCCGTACTGTGGTTTTTTACATACGGGTTCTGTTGGTCCCACACATATCCTGCCAAAACAGAGCAGATCTGGTTTTTGATCTCGGGTACAAAAGTGCCCGAAAAGAAGATCGTATCCAGCGTACCTTCATACCATGCATTCACGTATGAGCGGAAAACATCTACACCTTGCATTACCTTTTCGGTATATTCGGTTTCCCAGTCAATATCTTCGCCGTTTAGTTTGCGAATAACCAATTTGGCGGCATTTTGGCTTGATACTGTTGCCAGCGTAACGCCCGATGAAAAGATAGGATCTAAAAACTCGGTTACATTACCTGTAAGCACGAAGCCATCCCCATGGAAGGTATCGGTGGTGCTGCTCCAGGCCTGCAATATCCTTGGCTCAAAAACAAATTCAACATCTTTAAAGCGTTCGCTTAGGTAGGGTTCTGCTGCAACTAAGCTGCGTAGCTTAGCTTCGTCATCAGCGCCTTCATAACCGGCAAAAAATTCCGGATCGCCCACAAATCCCAACGAGGTTACCCCGCTGGAGAATGGAATTATCCAAACCCATACGCCGGGTTTATGAACTACAATGGTGATGCGGTTGGGCTCTTCAAATAAATCGCGCTTTACATCTTTTGTATGTGCAAACAAAGCCTTGCGCTGCGGCATGTTTGATGGTTTATCCAGGTTAAATAATTTTGGAATAACCCGGCCGTAACCACTGCCGTCAATAATAAAGCGCGCTTCAATTTGGGTTTGGTTACCTTCAAGATCTTCAACGGTAGTAACCGAATCCGATCCGTTAAATTTAATATCGGTTACCGCGGTTTCATAATGTACCGGGATACCCATGGTTTCGCAGGTGTCGGCCAGGGTTTTGTCAAATTCAGCACGGGGCACTTGCCATGTCCAATTCCAGCCATCGGTAAATTGATCTGAGAAAAAATAATCACAAACCTGGCCATTTTTTACAAACTTGGCGCCAAATTTTTTCTGAAACCCCTTTGCTTCAACAGCCTCTACAAAACCGGCTTCGGTTAGTGCTTCCATACAGCGGGGTAACAGGCTTTCGCCAATTACAAACCGTGGAAATTTTTGCTTTTCAACAATTTTTACTTTAAACCCTGCTTTATTCACAATAGAAGCAGCCACCGTACCCGCCGGGCCGGCACCAATTACCAACACATCAACTTTTTCTGTATTCATCAATTTAACTCTTTTGTGTTCATTGTTCTGTGGTCTGATTTCTGTGGTCGGAGGTCTGAGGCCTGATTTCTGAGGCCTGAGGTCTGAGGTCTGAGATATGAGTTCCGAGCCTTGAGCCTGTTTATTATTTTCTACTCAGACCCCAGACCTCCGATCTCCGAGTCCAGACCCCAGACCTCCGATCTCACACCTCAGAACCCATATTTCTTTTTCCATTCTTCAAAAAACGCCGGATTGGTTAGTTGAAGCGCAAAATTATCGCGCTGTAAAAATACCTGCACGGTTGAGCCTGTAACCACAACTTCGCCGGTTGCGGCGTTTAACAGGCGATAGTTAAAATTTAACCGTGCTGCTTCGCTGGGTACATACTCGGTTTCAATAATTACATTGTCGCCGTACCGCAAAACTTGTTTATAGTTACAATCAATTTTTACAATTGGCGTTACATATTGGTTGTTGTAAACTGTAAGGTAGTCTATACCGTATGCTTTTCCAAAAGCCTCCCTGCCATCCTCAAAGTAGCGCACATAGTGCCCATGCCACACAATGCCCAGCGAATCAACCTCGCTAAACTTCACACTTATATCGGTGGCATGTATCAGTGTTTTTTGCAATTGTTGTTTTGTATTGATCTTATCAAAAAGCGGTCTCGGCTTTAGTTATTTAAAAAAAAAGAATTAACGTGTTTAATTTAAACACGTTAATTTATCAAAATCATATTTATTAAAGTATATAATTATCTCCAACCTTTAAAGTCAGATTTTATGTCTCTTACAGTCAGGAAAATTGGCTTTGCCCAAAAGTTTTTGAACCCAAAACCACCTGGTTTTTGCTCGTAATATTTGTTAAACAATACAGTTTTTGTATCTATATTAACAAACGTTACATAAAGCCCCATTTTTTGAAGGCCCTTGCTCATGCCTGTGGCAAATATAATCATGCCCAAACCTTTGTTTTTTCCAAAATCATAGCCTTTAACTATCGACGCTATTTTAGCATCATCGGTCAATTTAAAGTCGCCGGGATTATCTGAAAATAATTTAGCGGGCTCTTTGACGGCTTTATTGTTTTTTTCTGCGACTTCTAAGGCAAAATTCACCTCGTCGCGGCCGATAGCTTTAGCTATATCGTATTTTTTTACCTCATCAACAAACAACTGATTCCATTGTACGGTAAAATCGTCCCTGAATTCTTCGGGAGTTACAACGCCATTGTCGGTTTTTTTAACACCTCCCCAGGCGCTAAACGCTACTGTTGAATTATCGGCCGATCCGATAAATTTAAGCTGTGAATAATCGACACCCAAAAAGGTAACCGGAGTGCTGGTATTAAAGATATCGGCCTTGGTTTGTGCTATTGCCGAACGGCTGCTCATAGCAATAACCAATAAAGCTATCAGTCCTGTTGTTTTTAACGGTTTCATTTTTTTGTTTTTTTTTGATTTAGATTAATTTATTTGTTGTTGAATTACGAATACTTTCATTTGGCACTGTGCCAATATCTCATCACCCAGTTTTACTTTTCCTGATATCAATGTTACATCAAAAATTTGATTATCAATGACGATTTCTGTTTCTAAGATATCATTTATTTTAGGCAAAGAAAACACTTCGAGGTTTTTAATGGCGCCAATATAGCCTATGGCATCGGCCTTTGAGCTGTTTTGGGCCAGATATCCGGCACGGGCTGCTGCAGTTTGCGCTATGTTTTCTACCAGCCCGGCCGCGCTAAATTCACCATCCTCTACAAGTACATTATCTGCTTTTACGCAAAATTGGGTACGGCTGCTTTTCTCATCCGTCCAGGTCAAATGATCTATCATCACAAAAGGAAATTTTTGCGGGATAAGGTCGGGGGTATTGGCAGGAGGTGTAAACATATGGGCAGGTTTATAGGCTTTTAACGGTGGTTAAGGTGAAATTATCAGTGTCTCTGGTATTGTCCGGTTATTATACCAGCTCCCCGGCATTCACTTTGGTATTTACATATTCATAAAAATCCTGGAATGTTACTATACCAACAAAATCTTCTGGCTGTACCTTGAAATTAAAATTGCTTTCAATTACAACTACCAGGTCAATATAATCCAGGCTATCCAGTTCAAGGGTATCTTTCAGGATGGCTTCCGGCGATATTTTCGCCACATCAATTTCAAATTCTTCTGCTAAAAAAGCATTTGTTTTTTCTATAATTTCTAAAAACTGCATAAGGGTAGGCTAATCAATATTTTTTAATAATCAGCGACGAATTTGTTCCGCCAAAACCAAAAGAATTCGACAAAAATACGTCAAAATCTTTCTCGATGGTGGTAGTAGCGATATTTAACTTAGCCGAATCCTCGTCGGGGGTTTCGAAGTTAATGTTTGGCGCAATAAACGAGTTTTGCATCATCAGCATGGAATATACAATCTCGCTTGCGCCGGCCATCCAGCACTCATGGCCCGTCATAGATTTGGTTGAGCTTACCAACGGCTTGCTCGATCCAAAAACCTCGTGAATAGCCTTGGCTTCGCTGGCATCACCCGCAGGGGTTGATGTGGCATGGGCGTTTATGTAATCAATATCTGCCGCAGTCATGCCCGCATCCCTAAGGGCCATGGCCAATGAACGTACCGGGCCGCCAACGGTTGGGTTGGATATGTGGCCGCCGTTTGATGAAAATCCGTAGCCAATAACCTCGCCTAAAATAGTTGCGCCGCGGCGTTGTGCCGATTCTAAACTCTCTAAAATTACGGTTGCCGCGCCACCGCTTGGCACCAGGCCATCGCGGCTTTTATCAAAGGGACGCGATGCTTTTGTTGGCGTACTTTCCAATGTTGAGAATGCCGAAAGCGCATCAAAACTACCCATCGAAAAATGGTTAAGCTCCTGGGCGCCGCCACAGATGATACCTTCCTGTAAACCGCTTTTTATTAAGTGATAGCCCAGGCCAATAGCGTGCGAACCACTTGCACAAGCCGCGCTAACAGTAAGATTAATGCCTTTTAATTTGAATATGGTAGCCAGGTTCATGCTCACGGTGGAGTTCATGGTTTGGAAAACCGCTCCGGAGCCTACCAGCATAGTGTCTTTTTTTACGCGGATGATATCGGTACAATCAATAACCGGCTTGGCCGAACTATCGTTGCCGTAAAGGATGCCTATTTCGTTTTGATCAAGGTAATCCATATCAATGCCTGCCTGGGCTAATGCCTCAATGGTGGCCATATAGGCATACTCGCCCTGTTCGGGCAGCATGATGCGTGAACGTCTGTCGAGTTTTTCTTTCAGGTTAGGCCTGTCAACAAAACCGGTTAGGCCAGACCGGTAGCCAAACTCTTTGCGCATAGAATCGAGCAAAATACCCGATTTGCCGTGGAAAAGCGAGTCTCTCACCTCGTCCTGGGTTTTCCCAATGCACGAGTAAATCCCCATCCCTGTAATCACAACTCTATTCATAACGCTAATACCGGCTTAATCATTTAACAATTCCCTTAAAACTAAATAAAATTATTTAATCCCGAAATATTAATGTGTTTGTTTATATGAACAAATGGTTAATTATGAATAAAGGCCGCCATTAACAGAAATTACCTCGGCAGTAATGTATGATGCCTCGGGCGATGCTAAAAAGCCAACCACACTGGCCACTTCTTCGGGGGTGCCAAAACGTTTAACGGGTATCATGGCTTTCAGCTCTTTTTCATCCAAACCTTCGGTCATATCGGTTTTAATAAAGCCGGGGGCGACTGCATTAACCGTAACCCCGCGACGGCCAATTTCCTGCGCCAAAGCCTTGGTTGCCCCAATTACACCAGCCTTTGCTGCCGAGTAATTAACCTGGCCAGGCAAGCCTTTTAAGCCCGATAAAGATACCACGTTAATAATGCGGCCATATTTTTTAACCAGCATGCCATTTAAAACTGCCTGGGTTACGTAAAAAAAGCCTCCTAAACTGGTATTTAATACACTATCCCATTGTTCATCTTTCATCCACATCATCAGGGTATCATCCTTAATACCGGCATTATTTACCAGTACTTCGATATATTTTTCGGTATTGGCCTCAACCCAGCCGCCTAATACGGCCCGGATATCTTCTTTGCTGGCTACATCAAATTTCATGATCTGGCCATCGCCGCCGTTTTCTTTAATTGCAGCTAACGTATTGTTGGCTTCTGCCTGGTTGCTTTTGTAATTAATAAGCACGTAGTAGCCCATAGTGGCCAGTTTATAGCAAACGGCCCTGCCTATTCCTCTTGATCCGCCTGTTACTAATGCACATTTCATTTTCCTGTTGTATTAAAAGTGTTACGTAAAGAATGTGATTGCAATTATAAAATGTGGGAGTTTCTGTTTTTTATCAGGTGTACGTGCTCGGCTTTTTCAAAGTACTGCTTTACGTTCACCATATCCTTATACTTTGGCTTATCCTCAATAAACTTAGGGAATATAGCACGCAGGTCGGTATAAACGGTGTGGGTTGTTGGCGACAGCTTTTCGCTGCAATCCAAATGATCGATAGCTTGTAAAATAGCCATCATTTGTATAGCCAGCACTTCAAAAGTATTATCGATAACGCGCTTGGCCATCAGTGCCGCGTTGCAGCCCATGCTTACAATATCCTGGTTGTCGTTATTATTAGGAATACTGTGCAGGTACATTGGGTACGATAGGGTTTGGTTTTCGGCTGTGGTTGATGTAGCCGTAAACTGCATGCCCTGCATCCCAAAGTTAAAGCCCAGCACACCCAGGTTTACAAACGGCGGAAATTTGTGATTCAGTTTCTCGTTCAGCAGGTAATTTAACTGCCTTTCGGAAAGCATACACAGTTTGGTAATAGCTATTTTCAGTTTATCCATAGCCAGGGAAACATAATCGCCGTGGAAATTACCGCCATGGAAAATGTTTTTAGCCTCGTGGTCAATAACCGGGTTATCATTTACCGAGTTCAGCTCATCAGTAACTACGCGCTCAACCTCAAAAATGGTGTCGTAAACGGGGCCTAATACCTGGGTTACACAACGCAGCGAATAATACTCCTGCACTTTATCTAAAAATACTTCCTGGTTAAGGTTATCGGGATTGTACAGGTGCTCGGACCGGTCGCGGATCATTTTGCTGCCGGTAAGCACATCGCGCATAATTGCAGCTACTTCGTTTTGGCCGCGGTGGTGTTTTACCACGTTCAACTCGTACGAGTAATGGTCGTCAAAAGCCTGTACCACTTCGTTTATCATGGACGATAGCACGATTGACCATTCCAGCAGTTTTTTTGCCTGAATGATGTTTACCATGCCAATACCCGTCATGGCCGATGTTCCATTGATAATAGCAAGGCCTTCGCGGATTTTTATAGATAATGGCTCGATGCCCAGTTGTTTAAACAATTCGCCTGTATCGTGTTGTTCGCCTTTATAGCTCGATTCGCCTTCGCCAATTAAAACCAGTGCCAGATGGGCCAGTTGTACCAAATCGCCGGATGCGCCTACACCGCCATGTTCAAATACATTGGGTGCAACATCCTTATTAATTAATTGGATAAGCAGCTCAGGCAAATCGGTATGTACGCCCGAACGGGCCTGCATAAAGCTGTTGAGGCGGGCAATCATCAGGGCCTTAACCAGCAAGGGCTGCATTAAATTACCACCGCCCGATGCATGGCTGCGGATAAGGTTATACTGCAGCTGCAACAGGTTTTCTTCGCTCACCTTATACTGGGCCATAGGCCCGAAGCCGGTGTTAATGCCGTATATGAGCTTATTTGAAGAGAAACCCTGCAAAAACTGGTAATTAACCTCAACATTCTTAACAACCGATGCATCCAAACCAACTTCCTCGCCATCAAACAGGATCTTAGAAAAATCATCGGCAGTAAGGTACCGCCCCCCGATATGTATCATGAACTAAAATTATTATATTAAATTAAAAAAGAAAACTTCATTAAAAATTCGCACAAAAAACGTCCGAAAATAGGATAAATATTTCAGATATGATACTATTTACGTTCTTTATTCATGACTTAACCCAGACAAATACATTACACAAAAACCCGGCTTAAAGTTATTAAACGGGTTTATTTAACTATGCAGACGATGCAAGTATTAGAAATGTTACAGGGGCCGGAGTATTGGTGTTTTGAGTGGCGCTTTTAACCAGTGGCACAAAAGCCTGCTTCCTGCAAATGTGCACTGCTGGTTTAAACATAAAACAGTTCAAAGATTTTCAGGTTTAAAAATTAACCCTGCATTTAAATGCCACTATAAATAGTTGAAAATTTGATATTTATTACCCTGATAGCGCAGCAAAGGAACAGAAGTAGCCGGTTTTATATATTAGTAAAGATTGTATTAGTACAAGGCTATGCTTACGGCCAGGAGGTGGTACCTTATGATACCCCGAAAACAGATTCAATAAAACATCATACCGGTTCGGTGCAGTTTCAGAAAGCCAATGATATTTCAAAACAGTATGATTTTGGCAAAACAGAAAAAAATCTGTTTCCCTTATATACTTTCTCCCACAGGTTTAAATATATGGAATAATATGCGCGGCGGCGTTAACAAGCGCTTGGTCGGCTACGCTAACATTAACTAAAGGTAGTGTACCACCCCGTACCAGGGTGTACCACCTATACCGGTACACACACTTTGTTGGTTATACATAGTACCAAAAATATGTAAAATCCAGTTTTATTATGCTGTCTTCTTTACCAAAAAACGTTTCCTTAGCCATTCGCGAACAGGTTCATCGTACAATTTAAGGCAGGCATAAGCAATGGCAATACTGCTAACCAATACCAGGGCGCCAATGCAAAGGCTGTAGCCCATGGGCACTTTATTATCAATAACCCAGCCGGTGTACCAATAAATTAAAGGGTAGTGGGTTATATAAATGGGATAAGAAATATCGCCAAAAAACTTACACACCTTGTTGGCTGTTTTGCCGGTAAGCTCGCCGCCGGCCCCAATGGCAACAATCAGCGGGAACATGATAATAATCACAAAAGCTTCGTATAAACCGTTCATCCAAAGATGATTGGTGCCGCCAATTCTGGGGATGGCCAGTACAATAAAAACAAGTATGCTGCACACCGCAAACGCACTTTTAATATGTATAAGCTTCCCTAAGCGCGAAAGCAGTACCCCGGCAAAAAACGGGTAAAGTAACCGTGTAAAGCCAATGCTTAGTTGTTGTTTATTGATACTCCAGCCGCCTATAACATCGCCCTGCGGCCCTGTTATCAGGTAATTGATGAGCAAACCGGCAAAAATGGCCACAAATATGGCAAGCACCGTTTTTGAAAACTTGCGCACTATTACCGCGTACAAAATATTGGCTATATACTCAAAAAACAACGACCAGGCCGGGCCATCCAGCGGGTGCATTTCCTGCCATCCGCGTATATCCATGGATATAGGTATCGGGATTAGTGTACAACCAATCACCATAACCAGCAACATTTTCCAAACGGGTACGTCGCTTATATGCGGGAACACGGCAGGGGATGCCTGCAAATAAAAAAATATGGCCCCGATAATACTGCCCATAATAACCATTGGCTGCAACCGGATGAGCCTGCGTTTATAAAAATCCCACTGACCCATTTTTCCCCAACGATCATCATAAGCATAAGCCACCACAAAACCCGAAAGCAGGAAAAAGAAATCGACAGCGAGGTAGCCGTGATTAATGATCTGGGCAAAGCGGCTGCCGCCATTGTTGGCCTCCAAAACGTGGAAGGTTACCACTAACATGGCGGCTACACCGCGCAATCCGTCTAAAATTTTATAATGGCTTTTTGATTCGAGGTACGCAGGAGTTTGGGTCATTAGTTTAATAGTGTTAAAGGTGTTGTTGGGCTTTGGCCGTGCCAGTGCGGCACGGATTATAAATATGCTTTATTTTATTGAAATACAAGAAAAAACGTAATGTTATAACCGGTTTATTGAACAGGACGTGCCCTATGTGTTTTTGTGACGCAATGATAAATAAAAACTTTTAAAGAAAGGCAAACGCCTTATTCTAACAGGGAAAACAATTTTTTTTCTTGAGATTTTCATAAACTTGATTTTTTGACTGAAAAAATGCATTGCAAAGTATTTCAAGAAAATTATTCGGGACTACCTAAGCGCTACAAAAGAAAGAGGGAAATTGCTGGTAGGATGGAAGCGGGATCGTAGTATTTGGCTGGTTAACCTTTATGTTAATTCCCGGTTTGCTAAACATCCCTTTAACAAAAAAACAAAGGCCAGTCACGATGTTAAAAGAAAGATAAAGTTGGACGCGCGGCACTCTTTTTTCTATATAATTGCACTGTTTTTTTGTCGCGATCCACCCCTCAAAATGTCATTTTTACACAACCCGAAATCCTGAAATGCCTTCTATCTTTGTTTTGTCACTAAAATCAATAATTCAAATAACGCATTATGAAAAGAGTATTTAAAGGTTCTAATGTCCTCAAGCCTGCATTAATAATTGCTATGCTTTTTTTTACAGTGGTTCAGTCTAATGGCCAACAGCTTAAACCTGCCGGCAGCGGCTATGCGCCTGTTAATGGTATTAAAGTTTACTATGAGGTATATGGTGCGGGTAAGCCTATTGTTTTGCTGCATGGTGCTTTTATGACCATTGAGGGAAACTGGGGGCAATTAATCCCTGAATTGTCAAAAACAAGAAAAGTAATTGCCATTGAAATGCAGGGACATGGGCACACACCCTTTTCGGACAGAAAATTAGACTTAGCAACCCTGGCAAGTGATGTGGAAGGAGTAATGAATTTTTTAAAAGTTGACAGTGCTGATGTTGCAGGATACAGCATGGGTGGCTCTGTGGCTTACCAGTTTGCTATACAAAGCCCTAAACGGTTAAAAAAATTAGTGATCATTTCTTCTGCTTATAAAAGTACTGGCTGGCGGCCCGAAATAGCTAATGCGTTTAAAAATATGAAGCCTGAATTATTTGCGAATTCGCCTATGAAAGCTGCATACGATGCTGTAGCACCCGACAAGACAAAATGGACAAAGTTCATTGAACAAATGATTGCTTTCGCCGGGGCGCAATTCAACATGGGTGACAGTAATATTGCGAAAATTACTTCGCCGGTATTGATCATCTCGGGCGACAATGATGGCCTGGACAAAGTGGAGTTGATGAAAACGTACCAATTATTGGGAGGTGGTGTATCTGCCGATTTAGGGCCGATGCCAAAATCGCATTTAGCCATCGTTCCTGTGCAGGGGCATGTCAGCCTAATGATGCAGACCAAAACTATATTAGATTTTCTGAATGTTTTTTTACAATAGCAAAATCGTACCCGTATTCAATAGATACCTGGTGAATATTTTCAGGGAATTCCATTTTTAAAAGTGGAATATAACTCAGATTTATCTATAAACTAACTATAAACAAATGAGAAAAATCAGAATTTTTGAACATATCTCGCTGGATGGCGTGATAGAACATGACGGAGAATACACCTATGGGGCCTGGACGACACCCTATCGAAGCCCTGCCGGCGCAGCAGCCCTCCTTGAGGCATACGGGCCGAACTTCGACCTCCTGCTTGGCCGCCACACCTACGATATATTTAGTAACTTTTGGCCTAATGCCGGAGATTTCCCAATGGCAAATGCTATAAACGCGGCAACGAAATACATCGCAACCCACGTACCCGACAGCTTGGAATGGGGCCCGGTGCAGCATTTGGGCGAGGACGTTGTAGAGGCGATTCGCGATCTCAAGTCAACGGGCGGCCCCGACCTGATCGTCGTGGGAAGTTCGACGCTAACGTCGGTGTTACTTGACCAGGGCCTGGCTGACGAGGTTGTGCTCATCACTTACCCGGTTTTGCTTGGCCGGGGTAAACGCTTATTGTTGGACAGTATTGATGCCCGGGAACTTGCTTTTGTCGACTCGAAGACCACGCCCACGGGTTTGCTCATCAATACTTATCGACACGTTGGGCCGCTGAAATCCTGATACTTCACTGACTTTGGCAGTTCAGCGGGCGGGATTTTCAGCTTCTCCTACGGGCTACTAAAAACGCCGGTTTCATACAAGAAATCGGCTTTTTTTGCTTAATGGGCCGCGCAGTAGGTAAAATTGGGGATTGGAAACTATAATTCCTAATCTTTCCCGAAGGTATTACTTACAAAAGGGAAACCGACCAGGGTCGAACCAACAGGACAAATTCCGTATTTGTATATATGGGTTATTTAAAGCAACTTATGACTAAAAAAGAAAGAGGCATACCAGCGTTACAGCTTGATTATGTCTCTTTGTCTTTTTCTGTAGCGGGAGCAGGACTCGAACCTACGACCTTCGGGTTATGAGTTGCGAGAAATTGGTTTTACGCAGATTGAAAAGTGCCAATATGGCGTTTAAACGCGGTTTTTGGTAAATATCAATCCATATGAAACCAAGTAAAACCAGCAAAACCGTTAACAATACGTTAACAAAATTCATAGCTTGCCTTTGGTGAAAACAAGAATTTTTCACCAAAAAAAAACTGCAATGGCAACTGCAAAAATCGTTACCTGGAGCCGTCCTGATAAAGATGGGCAATATCCGATAGGTTTCAAAATCTATAAGAATGGAAAACCCTCATACATTTTTGAAGGGCAAACTTTACCTGACCGTAAATTATGGGACGCGAAAAAACAAGAAGTTAAAAAGTCTCATCCCAATGCCGCGAGGCTGACAAATCTCTTGACAAAGAGGCTGGCTGAATTAAGGAACAAAGCCCTCCAACTGGAAACCGACCAGAACAAAGTTGCTGCGAGCGAAATTAAAGCAGCCTATAAAGAAATCTATAATCCCGTTCTGATTACGGAGCCTTTATTCAAAACAGTTGCCAAAACGCATTTGGAAGAGAAAAAAACGTTGGGAGCCTATGAAGCTTACAATACCGATATGGGTCACATTAAACGCTTCTTTGAATATACTGGTAATGAGCAGATCACTTTTCCGGAGATCACCGTGGAATTGCTGCGGGGATATGTCGTATTTTTAAAGAAAGTCGAAAAGTTCCGGAAGGATAAATCGAAACCAGTAGAATACATCAGCGAGCGCACAATCACTAATCATCTTATCACTATCCGAACAATATTTAACCGCGCGATCACCGCTAAACTGGTATCTGCGGATTATTACCCTTTTGGAGCGAAAGGAAAGATCGCGATTAAATTACAGCAAGCCGCCAAGGTAGGTCCTGAAGAATGGGAGATCAAGCGGATTGAAGAACTTGACCTGTCTGCATTGGCCTCAATTAACAACGATGCGCGCAATATCTGGTTAACCGAATTTTATTTTGCCGGTATGCGGGTAACTGATTGCCTGCTGTTGAAATGGACGGATTTTCAAAACGGCAGGTTATATTACCAAATGTCGAAAAACGGTGAACATGGTTCAGTAAAAGTCCCTGAAAAAGCAAGGGCTATTATCGAACAATACCGCGGTAGTTGCGGAGATAAGATCAATAATCCTCATGGCCTGGTTTTTCCATTGTTGCAAAAGCTACCTACATTAAATGATCGTTTTGAGCTCCGGCGACAAATCTCTTTTGCCGTAAGCCGGCTAAATAAGGCAATGGCAGGGATCATGCAAATGATTAATAGTACCAAGAGTGGCTCCCAGCATAAAGCCAGGCATGCTTTTGCGCAGCGTGCGGAAGAAAAAGAGGTCCATCCGAAGGTATTACAGAAATTGTACAGGCACGAAAGCATCCTGACAACGATGATATACCAATCCAATTTTTCCTTTAGGAAGGCCGATGATGCGGTGGATTCAGTACTGAATTTTTAATAACAATGAGAGGATGTGTTACAACATCCTCTTTTTTATTTGAAGGTATAAAGCGCGCAAAACTGTCTCAATAGTCCGAACCTGGATACCATTATTAACCAGTATATTTAGCACCGCGAAATTTAATTAAGTTCGTTATTTCATGCTATGGCTTTAAGCTTGTTCCAATTACTACCCGATGTAAAAGAAGATGCCTTGCATCCTAAATTCAAGTTACTACGAGACAATCCATTACTGGGGGGAGAAAGAAACATTCTTATCAGTTGGACCGAGGGTTTTATTGACCGGGACAATAAGATCGTTAAAGAATTCCAAACAACTTTTCATTCCAGTTTTTGGGAATTTTACCTGTTTCGAATGCTTTCTGATGCCGGGTTTATTATTGATTTCAGCCATGATCGGCCAGACTTCATAATTAACGCTCCGTTAGCTTTAAATATTGAAGCTGTTGTTTCTAATATAAAAAGGGACGGGGAAAGTGAGGAAAACCGAACTTTAGACAATGTTTTGAGTATGATCGTGCCCCCCAAACAACAAACTGATTTCAAAGCCATAGTAGACGAAGCTATCGTCAGAAACTCGAATGCGATTTATACAAAAAACAAAAAATACAAAGAAGGTTATGTAAACTGTGATTGGATTAAACCGGAAACACCATTTGTAATTGCGCTCAGCTCATATGATCAAATTGATTATGGACGGGAATTTCTCTACCCGATGATGGCATTATTATATGGGCAATATTATGACCCGCAAACCGAAAATTATGACCTTGTAACAGAAATCATTAAACCAGGCACAAATTCGCCCATCCCAATTGGGATATTTAATGACCCCGCCTTTAGTCATATTTCTGGAATATTATTTTCTTGTACCACGACTTTAGGAAAGTTAACATCGCTTTTCAATTCTTCCTCTGAGTCGGACAGGCAGTTCAATGACGTTTTAAATATCAGACATGATCACGAGGCACCACACTATAGATTCCAAAAAGTAAGTAATGTAAATCCGGAAGAACTTTCAGATGGCTTATTTCTTTTTCATAACCCGTTGGCAAAGCATAAAGTTCCTTCGGAACTATTTCGGAAAACCAATGCTCTCCAGGTTAACATTACTGAAAATGGACCGTTAATGGAAGCGGAAAACTCTCCCATAATATCAAGAATCAATTTGATGAAAGGGATGGTGAACAAAACATTGATAAACCTACTGTACCGCGATTATAATGAATAGACACGCCATTTTATTTTTGTTAAATATCTTAAAACAAGGACATCGCGCGGGCTCTGAAACACTGGGTTCCCCGATTTCCTGCCCGTATTTTCGCAACGTTGTTTGCGCTTTGGCGAAATACGGTGCGTTTCTTTTGGTAGACTTCTTATAAATCTTAGTGGCCGATTGGTCTATCCCCATTAAATTTGCGGCAACATGCATTACTCACCGACAGAGATCAACGAATTTGTAGAACAGGCAGAAAGGCTGATGCGTTATGCCGGAATACCTTTCAGGGATACCTGGTTAGGATTATCCGTCGAAAATATGGACGATGCCATTCAAAACGGCGGAAAATCTGGTGGCCCGCGCCTGTTAGCCATCATGAGCAAGCCGTCAGGCAAGGCGGAGGCTACCAACAAAGGCACTTATTCCAATGATAATTTTGACTGCCTGGCCTACGACAGTTTCAAGATTCTGATACCAGAACGCCTCACACGCCGAAAAGATGTGATCATTCACGAACTGGTACACTTTCTCCAGTTCTCCCCGAAATTGCAGACCGAACCCTATTTAGCGTATGACGAAGCGGCGGATAATTATGAGGAATATGTTAGCCAGCGGAGCGAAACGGAGGCACATCTCGTTCAACTGCTTTACTTGATGGAAAATACCGGAGTGATGAGGGCTCCTGAGGAACGGATTGATTTCAGAATCCGTTTACAGGAAGCGATTGACAATCACTCCAAAAGGGCTGCTATGATTATGGAGGCCAAAGACAAAGGAGTCCTTTAATTACATGATATGCATTACGGAGATATTATAAACTGTGGCGTCACATAATAAGGTTGGGGGTTAAGTATATTAAAGTGGAGTTTGCTACCGGGCATGAGTCAGGTTTCTTCCTCCTATGTTCATACCAGGGATACTTATCAAAATATAAATCAATTGGCTATATTGCAACATCTTAATGGCGGGATCTCCGCCAATTGTGATAAGGTTTAGGTTGAAAGGCCCCGCAGCGAGTGTTTGGGCCTTTCTTTTTTAAGCTTTTGTCTTGTATGAACCGTTATTGTGAGGCCGGCCCGTTTTTAATTTTCTCAACTGCCGCGAGTAAGTCGTTTAACTCATCCGCGGTTCCCATTTTTTCGACGATTTCAATGAGCGTATTCAGCAGGATCACGAACAATTTATTATCGTTTTTGACTGTGAGGCGTTCCAAATGATAAACGGCCTGTGAGATGAAGGCTAATGCGCGATCCTGCTGATTGTCCAAAAAACAACTGTAAGATAGATTGTTCAGGTATAGAATCAGGTTTAAATCATTTTTTGATTCCGCGGGCAACAACTGGTGCGCTTTGATTGCAATACTGTATAGCCTGATGGACTCTTTGTAATTCCCCACGCTTTGCTGCGCAAAACCCAGCATTCCGCACTGAAAAGGAAATGAGGGGTCACTGTACCATTTGTGTTCCTTGCGGAAAGCCATTGCCTCATCAAACCTGCTTTGGAAACTTTTATAGTCGCCCGTCTCGATGTACAACATGGCCAGATTGCAGATCGCATACATCAGCTGGGTTTCCGAGCCGGCATGATGTTTCTTCAAAACTTCAACAGCAGCCTGCAATTCTTTTTCTGCAAGATCAAATTGACCTTTTTCACTATAGGACATACCAAGGTTATTTCGGATCACGCCAACGAGTGCGGCATCGTCGCCCAAATAGTCAATGGCACGTTGTAAAAGATCCTTTAACCGTTCTGTAATTTTAGTTTCACCGATGATCCAGGTGTAAACGTTCAATACTTCATTCTCCACGAGTAAAAGCGGCTGATAGATACTCTCTCTGTCCTGAGATCTGATCTTGCTCAAAATTGATTCGCCGTATCTTAAAAATTGGAGTGCCTGATTGTAATTTCCGCTTATTCCCTCACTGATCCGGAGCGACAACCAGCTTAACTGGAACATCAGTCCGATAAAAGCCTTTTCACGACGCATGGTGTACAAGATGGCTTCCTGTAGCATTTTATGCAGGTAAACATTATCTCCGTTCCTTTCCAGCCAGCCTTTTTGATGCAGGCTATTGTAAATGTTTGCAAAAGCCACCTTGTTTTCGGCGGCAGAGGCTGTTCCATACCAGGTAACGAGGTCACTTATTTTAATGTCAGATGGCAGCACCGATAAAAACCGCAGTTGATACGATTCGTCTCCGTTAAGCCCCGAAATATCGAATGTTTTCGTCAGGATTTGAAGGAGGCTGGTGTGGCCATCCTGGTCAACATCGATAGCGATCTCCAGCTCTTTGTCGTCCAGCGATTGATTTTTCAACAGCGCTGTGAATTTGGCCAGATCATGGTCCAAACTGTTATGTATTGTCTTGGCTGATATTTCGATGATAAGCGGGTTATACGAAACGGCCTCGAAAAAGTCGGTGTAATCCGACGCAAGGGCGGGCTTGTCAGGTTCGTACTTCCGGTAGAGTTTTATGGCATTTTCCGGCGTCAGACTGTTTAAGATAAATTGATCCACATCGGGTACCCTGGTCCTCGTCGTTAACAAGACTTTCCAGTTTCCCAACGCCCGGATGTTGACCAGGTAACGGGCATCGTGAAAATCGTCAATAATCAGCAGGTTCGTCCCGTGCAAGCCCCCAAGTTTTCTCAAAACCTCCCTTAATAGTTTATCTTCATTGTCGGGTTTGGTTACCGTTATATCCAGATTTAGCTGGATATCCTCCTGAAACAAAACGCTCTTCAAAATTCCGGGTTCGCCGTTCAGCCATAAAACATGGTCATATTTGTCCTTATTGAGCTGAACGTAATATTTTGCGAGCGTAGATTTGCCCATCCCGCCGGAGCCTGAAATAACCAAGTGCTTCGCTGCCGTTAATTGATGGTGGAGGTCGGTAGCGTCTTGTTCGCGCTGGTAAACGCCATCTGTACGGACGAAAGGGACAGCCGAGATCAAATGCGGTACCGCATGTCCCGGCTTATCGGTAATTTGGCTCTTAAGCCCTAAAATGTCCTGCTGCATTTCGTTTAAAGCATGGTAAATTGAACCGAAACGCTGATCCAGTATGCCCAGGAATTTCCGATCACTGTATTTGTCAAGATCTTCAGACTTGCGTGCCAAGATGCTATCCAACAACGCGCCATTGACCATCCGCTGCCCTTCGTCTTTTAATTGCGAACGGCGGTAGATCTCAGTTAACAGAACCTCCATTAAAAGTTCAGTGGGTTTATCGCTAAACCGCTCATGCCTGAGCAGCGATTCGATTTTTATGTACAGCAATTCTACCGCAACTTCCGGAGGCTTCGCCGTAAATTCCCAGCGAACCCTTTTAACAAAGTCGTTTATCGTTGCTTCAGTGAGCCCGGAATTGATCGCTATAAACGCATTCTTGATAAACAACTTTCTATCGGCGGTCAACGCCGAACCCGATAAATGACGGGCTCTGATCGTTTTAAGTTCAGCAGTCAATATTCCCTTTGTCCTGCCGGCACATTCATTCAATAGTTGCCCGGACAGGTCCGCCTGGGATTCCATCCATTTTTTCAATAAAACTTCTTTCGGGGAAATGGCCGTGTTAGTTTGAAAAACAAAACCCAGTTCCGGGTTTTGCTCACGCTCCAGCAGGTATAAGCTGAAAAAATTAAAAAGCGTTTTATGTATCTCCCTTGATTTAAAGCTAAAGGAACTGGTATAAGATTTGACTTGGGTGAAAATCAGTTTGTCGCCAACCTGCTTGATGTCATCGCCCACTTCTGTCTGAACAAGCTCATCCTTACCGGCGATATAATTTTCAACCCACTTTTGCAGCACATGCAGGTATTGATAATAAAATCCACGGTTTACCGAAACGGCATCCCGGTTAATACTGATAAGCTTCAGGGCATCTTTAGTCATGGAATTTAAAGGTATTAATTTTTAAATGGTTATTTACAAAGTAGCCGGCAACGCATCGCTTAGTTTTATTATTAACCGTTTTTTAGGTAAATTGCATACGCTTCTTTGATAAAAGCCTCTAATTCCCAGGGACTTTCTTTTTGCTTGAAGGCATTTCAAATGGTTCGTAAACAAAGTCATCCAGGTAGGCAAGAATCGAAGCCACGTCATACAGAATAATCTTTTTTTCCGGCTGGGAGAACCTGATAACTCCTTCGTCACGCATTTTTTGTAATGTTGCCTTACTCTTGATGCGCATCATCCGCATGGCTTCCGGCCCTGATATCCACTTATCGCCTGCACCGGGCTGCGCCGGTTTAAGCCGTTTGATAACCTCCTCCAGCAGTTTAAAAAATGCTTCGCTTTCGAGGCAAATGATCTCCAACTTGTCCATCTTCACTTATCTTTAAATAGATCCGGCTTCGCTCGTTCCTTTTATAGGAAGGTTCATATAAGATGTACCCGAAATCATGCAGATCCCGGATACATCTATGGTAGGTTGTGCTGGCTGATATTTTAGCCAGCGGCATGATCTCATGCGCATATGCTCGCACAGGTTTTGGGAAACCATTAACCTGCCAGTAATGCAAAATGGCAGCAAACAAACCTATATGGGTACTGCAGATCCGCGCATCATGACTGATCGCTTCAAAAAATATCCACAAGGGTTTGCTGCTTTCCATCATTTACAGTCTTACACCCTGCCTGCGGCGGTTGGTTTGTCGCTCATGCAGCTCAGAGGCTACTTGCTGTTTTGTATTTTCCTTTTGGGATTGCTCCGGTGTTTGGCCGTTGGTTTCCTTTTGGTCACCAGACTGTGTTGCAGTAGCTCCATTCTGACTTTGACCCTGATCCTGCTTTTGTTCCGCTGCGCGCGCTATTGCCGCCCTTTGGATTTCCTGCGGTGTCATTTCCACCTTTTGCGTTTGGTCAACGGCCTGTTTTTCAACTTTGCGCACGATCAGGCTCTGCCCAGTGCTGTCATAGAAGTCGAGACGCGCCATACGGGGATTAGCCACCAGTTTGGCCTGCGTTTCATGTCCATCCCTTAACAAGGTAACATCTACCTTGTTGCCCTTTTCCAGCTTGGCGATAAGCCGTTGCTTATCATAATTTTCTTCGATCCCCTTGATCGGGTACTTGCCCACTTCTTTCTGGTGGTTCCAAAACATGACTTTTGGATTGAAGTTTCCATACTGATCAGCGTTCTTAAAATCCAGGCCCCTCCAGGCGAAGTAAGTTTCACCGGTCGGTTTCATCCTGACTTCGCCGTTTTCCTCAACGGGAGCCATTTTAGGCTGCTCGCGGTAGGCCGCACGTCCGTCCATCAGGCGGGAGATGATCTTTCATAGCGACCGGTTCGGGCTTCCCTATAAAGAACCAGCTTTAAAGCAGTAGATACACCTTGTCTGGTCACAACAAAGGAGAGTCAACCAACTCTCCTTTTTCTGGCAATTATTATCTGTAGTTGCCAATCACCATAAAGAACGACGGGTTGTATTATGATGCGGTTAATATTATCCGGCGATATCCGCTTTCGTTCTATCGGGTGCCCATACTTTTCGTACCTGTTTAGAACAGATTCTTCATTCAAACCTGTTTGGGAGCAACGTCATCAGAAAAGTCGGTCATTAGCAGGTAGTGCGGCGGCACTTCCAAAGCGATGGAGAGATTGTAGATCATCATCAAGGAAGTATTGATCTTTCCCCTTTCAATCCTTCCTACCTGGGAAACGGTAAGGCCAATGCGGTGCCCAAGCCGTTCCTGGGATAATTTTTTAGATTTCCGAACTTCTCTGAGCCACTTTCCGAATGCCCTTATTACAACTTTCTTGTCGCCGCCGTTCACAACACCAAAAGTGAAAGATAAGCTAAAAGAAAATTGAAGCACATCTGCTCCATTTTGTATTTTTTAATAATATTTAATATCACGTACTGACAATGCACATCTTACGCAGACCGCTCATAGACACCTGTGATGGATTATTTTTTTTGACCTATTGCAGATACTACTTATAATGCGCAGCCTTGTTTTGTCTTTTTAAGCTTATTGCCAGCCTGTTCCCGTTTTTGCATGAGAAACCTCTCCGTACCCTCATTATCCATGGCTGGAGCGATTGCTCCGGGTCTTTCACCGGTATGAAGGCCTATCTTCAGCAACACGGTGCCGGCCCTGCTGAAGCCATTTTTTACGCAGATTAAGAATCCCGCGAGGATAATATGGCCTATAAAGAGGTGATCGAGGGGCTGAACAATGAGTTTGTGCAGTGGGCATTGATTAATAATGATGGTGATTCTGCTATGGCCTGCGAATTATGGAGGATTCCACCGGCGGGCTTGTTGTGAGGCACTGGTTCTGGCGGTATTATTACCCTGCTCTGCGGCCGGCTGTTTGCCGGTGACCCACCTGGTCATGCCCGCTCCTCCGAATTTCGGCTCTCCGCTGGCTCTCCGCGACCTGCTTTCCGGCGCGGGGTATTTTGCACCAGACAAGATCACGACGACGGTACCGGTCGGCAATAAGATTATACCGGTATCCGCGGCTGGCTGAACAAAGCAGATACTGACGGCACGGTCATGATCTCCGGCACCAACCTTAACACGGCTAAACTCTGCCTTAACTTTAACCCTGCGGGATATCTATCCGCCGCACCAGTAGGAAACAACTACAGCTGTCAGTGATATTGCCTTTGGTGTACTGCCGGGATATGATCACGGCTCTATCGTTGAGCAGTCCAACGTTCCTTCGGAAGCCCCTGCTGCCATCTCCAACATACTGCTGAAAGTGCTGGATGGCAGAAGCCGCAGATTTTAAAACCTTCTGGCAAGAGCTCATTCATATTACTGAGCAGTCGTATGAACCTGGAAACAAACTCTACAAAATACCGGCCATTCCTGATACATGCGGTGGACAACCAGGAGCAGTATGCTGGTGTAGCATTTGGGATTTGGGCATTGTTTCTCTGGAGGGGGGAACGCAGGATGAAGAAAAATACCGGGCGTCGCAATATGGAGCGCCATTTCAGCGGCTTTACGCGGAGCAACCGCCACCGGCGGCGCTTTTAATTGACCATGCGCCGACCGGATCGTTTAAATCATTTTTTAGTACATTCGCCCACTATAAGCAGGCAGTTCTTTGCCTGCATTGTGATAAGGTTTAAGTTAAAATCTTCGCGCAGCGAGTGCAAAGGGGTTTTTATTTCTACCTGTTTCCATTAATCAAAATGCTGATGAATATTTCGAACAATTTTATCCTTTCAACCGAAAAGCCGATAATAGTCGTTCATAGATGTTTTTCACAACTATGTTTCCCAAGCCCATTACTTTAAAGATTTCTTTATCGGGCAATTCCTCCGCTGCTATAGTCATAAACGCCTGCAATTTTTCCTTTATCGGTGCGGGCAGTTCATGGACTTCGCCTTCCTGCATCATAACGGCCAATCGGAACACATCTGCTTTGTGTTTTTTAAGCTGTTTCTTGTCTTCGGTGCTGCCTGCGGCGATTCGCTCAGCTATCTCCAAAAAAGCTTTGGCTTTTAAACAGATCAGGGCTTCGGTATTAGCGCGGTGCAGGCCACCCTCATCAGTACTATGCTCGATCATGAAGTTATAATAATCGTCATCCATGAGAATTGCTGACAAGCTTGATAGGTCGTCGCCTACAGGTATAGGCGTTAAATGTGCGCCTGCCTGTATATCTATGGTATCAGGTGTCCTTGAAAATAATTCTACCTGGAACGGGAAGGAGGTTTCATCCGGTTTCATAAAGCGGTAATATTGCCTGGTATCATCGCTTTTTTCCTGGCGCTCATATTGGCCATCATGTATGAATTGCCAAAACTGTGTAACAAACTCAGGCGTTAATGCTTCTACCACCAAAATAATATCAATATCCTTTGTAGCCCTTGGAGTAAATCCCGCTTCTTCTATAATTACATCACATGCCGTACCGCCGATCACTACATAATTATCGGGGAACGCCTCGAAATATTTTTTAAAAACATCTAATCCTCTTACCATATATAGTTATCAATAATTTGTTCTAAAGCCATTTCCGTGCGCTCGTCTGTATCTGCCTGCAAACTCAAATATAAAGACAGCGGATCAACCACAGCCTGGTCATTCGGCAGTTCCCCTACGAGCTTTTTAGGGTCATATTTCCACACTTCCAGCCCGAACTTACCTTCCTGCTCATTCAGATTGATCAGGCTGCCCTGCTCCTGTAAGTGATAAAAATTAGTCCGGCCGGTAGCATAATTCAATTGCCTGCCCGGGTTCATATCGCTGTATTCCGGTAAAGCGGAAGCACCGGACAGTAACATAAATGGCTGATGGGGGTTATCGTCAACAAACACCTTTTTCAGTACCGGGTTGATCAGCAGCTTGCGTTTCATCAGGTTATTCCATAATTCAGCCCTATCCAAACGGAAGCGTATGAATTTCTCTTTCTCCCCAGTGACGTCTATGATCTCCTCGTATCTCAAATTTTCAATAGCTTTAGTAATCGCCATCGCGGTATAGCCGGTTTTTTCCGCTATCGCTTTAAAAGGATGCTCCTCCAGTTTCCATTTATCGTTCCTGTGTATAATATGATAAATAACCAGAAATTGCGCTGAAGGCAAAAGTTTGGTATTTTTGCGCTTTGTGTTTTCACCCAAGTCCGATTCACGCAGATCGATCAGCAGGTCCGGCAAAAACAATTGCTTACCCGGAACAATAAAATTAATCCCTTTGTCTATCAATCGCTTCCGGTTATAAGCAGTGATCTGCGGCATGAGCAGCACTATCGCAGGAAAACTCTTTTTAAGCTGGGCAAACTGCTTTTCTGTTTGCAGGATGCTGAAGTAGGCTAAATCCTTTGGCTGAGCAAATACCAGTTCTTTTTGATATAGGTTCCCCAGGTATAACTGGTACCCCTCATTGATATAAACAGGCAAGTTTGCCATCCTGTTTTTTGGTAAAGGATGGAGCCCTATATCTCGGCCTAAGACCTCTTTTATATAAATTTGAACATCCACTTTTTGTATAATAAACTAAATTACATCTAATAAACCTATTAAGTTTATTGTGCAAATATAAGTTTATTATATATAATTTTATAGTAAAATTGTTTTATCAGGGTGAAATAGAACTTGTTCTCCATAACGCACGTAAGCTAACTGATTAGTCAATAGCTGCGTTTTTCCAATTTCAAAGCCAGCAGTGGTGATGTGGTGATGACCGTATATCCAAAAATCGGGTTGTGTTTTTTCGGTTAACGGGAATAGCTCAACAGTAAATGCGTCACTTAACAAGCTGCCCTTGTATTGCTCCGGGTAATTCAGATAGGCAGGTGCGTGACCTCCATTTTTAAACAATATGAATTCGATTGAACTTTTTTATACCCTCAAAAAATTCTTCAACCTAAATAATCGTTAAAAATACGGTGCGTTAGATGAACTACTTCGTTCGATTTCGTTTTTTTATCTCAAAATAACATTCATCACAAATCACCTTAATATCTGCAAAAGCCATTGATTCATCGTTCCATTCGCCCTCTTTTGACCTGACTTTTTCACATTCATTACACCATGCCTGGTAATCGTCGTCTTCCTCGATTGATAGATCAGATTCGAATGCTTCATTAAATCCCGGATACTCGTTATTAATTAAATGTCGACAAACAAATGCTGGCCAACCGCTATGGTGTACATCACACGCTACATATTTATCTTTAAGGGCATCATATTGCTCCTGCGTAAGCTCATTGACGAATATGAAGTATATAAAAAGGTGTTCCTGGGGAATACGATACATACCCATTGCACTCAATAACTTCGCTGCTACAGCGGTCATTTCCCAACCAGTGTATTCATCTCCGTCAATCAGTCCTGTTGTTAACCGGTTATAATTACTTACCTCACCGTACACCCTCACTTTTTCAAGTGCTCTTTTTACATGCCGGGGTGTGGATTGATTATCCCACGACCAATTCCAGGTATTGGCCTTAGTTGAAAATGAGCCTGCATCAACATATTTAAAGTACAGGTTTCGACCATCATCTGCTTTAAAATGAAAAGCACCGATGCTATGATCATAATACCATTCTTCATAACTATTAATATTATATAGCTGCATAAATTCATTTTGCAGGGATGACATTTCGTTTAGGCAACGATTTGAATAAGCTTCAAAATCTATTTCGGGGGCACTCATATATAGACAAACGTACAAAAAATAAAAAGACCTTAATCTTTGATTCAATGCTTTCATTTCAACCAGGCAACTAAAGCAGGACTAATACAGGTTTTGAGCACTCTCCTTAAACCAGTGAGTACTTTAGAGAATGAGCGAGTTGTTCGAAGCGCTTACCTGTGTGGCCGAACATTGTTATCAATTGAATGCTTTTGTTCACCTTGTGGCAAGCTTAGACTGGACATTCCGGAGCTCTTGACCGCCTCATTCCGAAATCTACAGACAGGCATTTCCGGAACACTTTGACCATGTCAGCTTCTCGAGTGTAAATTGCGATTTTCCTATTAACACAACCCGGTGCTCTAATGCGTAGGGAATGGCTTGGTCAAGCCTTCCGTAATATCCATTTTTATGTCAGGCTCTCGTTCAGAACACCAAAAGTTAAATATAACTGCAAAAACACCAAAGCATATCTGCCTCATTTTTGTATTTTTAAATCATATTTAATAACACATGGACACAGCGCAGCTATTACGGAAACCACTTGTGGAACTGGGATTCAGCGAGGATTTTATGCTGATCAGCGCGGTGATGAAATTCGATACCTTAGCAGATATCCTGACGGAGACCAGCACAGAACTGCTGGCGCGGGAAGGTTTTAATTACAGGTGGTTCGCTGAACTGGTGGAGTTCCTCAGCGGGCGAAAATTACTGCACCTGCTGCAACCACTACCGGGAAGTAATGCTTATTGAGCCAGCCGATCATTTTCAGCAGTATCGCTTTAATTTTGGCTGCCGCCTTTTGTTCGGAACTATAGTATTTCGTGCTGAAACTGCCCGGCGATATTGCAGGCTGGCGTTTAGCAGAAAAATGAAGGGGGATGGTTTTGAGGATTTCTGTAATGCCCGTTTCGAGGAACAGGCCCGTTTCAAAAAACAGCTTGACCAGGCAGGCAAGTTCGGACACGGATAAATTCAGTCCTATTTTTCCGGTCTTCGTTACCGGAATCAGGTGTGATCTCTTGTGACGTTCTGCCAAAGCGCTGGCTTCATCTTTCAGCCAGCCTTTGTACATTAGGGCTACCGGAGGCAGCGATGGATCATAATACCATTTGTTATAATGCATATCGGGCTGGAGAAGCGCAGCTTTTTTGAGCAAAAATACCTGCTGATCCTCAGGATCCAGGCGCTCCAGGGCTGAACTGGTCCTGTTAACGAGGTACCTGAAAAATTCGAGGTGATTAAAGTTTAAAGCCATTAACGCTTGTTCCAACGCCTGGCTGACATCTGCTGCATGGGATGGGGATTGCCATAGCTGCAACAGCCCGTCAAGGAGCAATTCCAGGTAATCCAGCGTCCCCAGGGACAGGCGGGGCGGTGTGCCGGGTGCGAAATAAAAGTCCAGGCAGGAAATAAGACAATTCTTCAGGTTAGGGTTTACTTCGCTGTTTTGCAATAAACGGATAAGCTGACCTGCTTTTTCGCCAAGGCCTAATAGTTTATAGCAGGCAAATGCTGCGGAGGCGGTGACACTCATGTCAAGGCAGGCCGGAAAGAAAACATAGAGGTGATCAGTAAGCTCAATTAAATGGAGTGCCGCTTCCCGGGTGGCCGGTGCATCTGTATTCAGCCGGTCTAAAAGGCCTGACAATACCCGCATCTGGTAGGTAAAATAACGCCTGAGCGTGTTTTTGCCGCTGTCTGAAAATACAGCGGAAGCCCAGGCTTGCCGGGCTTCGCTGCATGCCTGTTCCAACTGAACGGCGGAATCTTCAGAAAAACAAGCGCTGGAACCAGTGTTCATCATGACCGGCTCCTGCCGGGCGATCAGTTCAGCGATCCTTTCCAATTCATTTCTCATAGCTGCTTTAATATTACTGCCTGTTTCCGGGCGGATAACTTGCATGGGCCGGCCGCAAGCACCGATTCCGACTGCCCGGCTAATTCATCCGGTTCATCCAGGTATCCGCCCTGTAAAACCACATTACGAACGCTCCTTAATTTTTAAAGATATGCGTAGTGGTCGTCGAATTGGTACAAAGCGTTGTCGGGTCTGTAATGGTTGACCCAGTGTCGAAGCCAAAGGCTGCACGGCTACGGAAATTAAACAGCGTCTGCACCGCTTTTTTCGGGAGTTTGATTTTTGAGTTGTTCATATTATTTTATTTATTTTTATTTCACTATATTATCATAATTATTAAAGAGCAGGAAGTTTTTTAGGTGAACACCCGTTTTGCTTATGTCAAATGCCAGCCCTGCCAACGAGGATTATATTATGCGAAAAAAAACTAATATGCGAGACACCACCTCTGACAGTATCGTACCGATCCATATCGCCTGCTGGGCATGCTATATCGGGTACGAGCTGGGCGCAAACTATTACGTCACCGACGCGATTTCCCCGCTGATCAATATCGTGGCCTATTATACCTCCAATATCGGGCTGTTCTATAGCCAGCTCTATCTGCTGAACCGGACGATCAGCCGGCAACGCCCGGCCTACCTGAAAGGAATATTGCTGACTATCGCCCTCATTCTCGTGTTTTTAATGATAAAAGTCCTGCTCGACTGCGTCCTCTGGCCGGTCAAAGGCACTTATGACACCCGGATACATACCATCAGGCGCTATGCAGTCCTGGACCTTTTACGCTGTATCAACTTCATCATCTTGTCCACGTTATACTGGTCGGCCGGTTATCTGCATTTCCTGCGGGGCAGATCCGTGGCAGCGGAGAACGCCTATCTGCGGCAGCAAATTAACCCACACCTGCTGTTCAACACCCTGAATTTTATTTATAACGCCGTACTCCGTTCATCAGAAGCCGCAGCAAACTGCGTTCGGCTGCTCGCAGACATCATGCGTTACGGGCTGTCGGATGCGCCCGGCGGCAAGGTACCCCTCGAAAAAGAACTAGTGCAGATCAGGAACCTCGTCGAGATCAACCGCCTCCGCTTTAACGGAAAGACCTTCCTTGAATTCCGGGCGGAAGGAAATTTTGGGCAGGCAGTTATACCGCCGGTGATCCTCCTGACCCTGACCGAAAACATCTTCAAGCATGGCAACCTGACCAACCCGGATCACCCGGCAAAGCTAGACATCCGCCTGACCGCCGACAATCAGCTGACCTACGCCAGCAGCAACCTGAAAAAACGAACAAGCGGGCATCGCCCGGAAAGGCAAACAGGCCTGCGGAACACGCTGACCCGGCTGGAACTGGCTTATCCCGGTCGTTTCCGGCTGGTTTCCGGCGGTGATGACGATTTTTACCAGCTAACACTAACTATTCAGTTATGAACATTACCTGCGCCATCGTAGACGATGAGCAACCAGCCATCGAAGTCCTGCAAACTTTTATCCAGAGAACGCCCGGCCTCGATCTCGTTTACTACAGCACCGATCCCCTTGCCGCCCTGAACGCCCTGGTAGCCGCACCGCCGATGATCAGCTTTCTTGATGTGGACATGCCCGAACTGTCAGGCCTCGAACTTGCTGGTCTTCTGGATAGCCGCATCAGCATTGTTTTCACCACCTCCTACCGGGAATTCGCGGTGGAAGCGTTCGAGCGGCGCGCTTTCGACTACCTGTTAAAACCCGTCAGCTATGAACGTTTCGCCCGTTGTATACAGCAATTCAGGTCCCTGCCGCCTTTGACCGCCGGTAAAACGCCGACTGCACCCTCCTTTTTTGTCAAGACCGGCATCAGGGGCCAGCTGACCAGGGTCAGCATCCCCGATATCCTATATATTGAAGGTGCAGATAACTATATCACCATCGTTACCACGCAGGAAAAGGTGATGACCTACCTGAGCCTGAAGGAGATCCAGGAACAACTACCGGGAGACAGTTTTGTCCGCATCCACAAATCCCATATTGTCAGCACCGGAGCCATCCAACTGGTCGAGCCGGGCCAGGTCAGGCTGAAAAACCATATCACCCTGGCGCTGGGAGAAGCCTACCGGGAGCAATTTTTCCGGCAGATCAGCCCCTTCCTCCTGCAGAAAAAGAACGTCCGCTAAACCCGCGCCGTTCGCCTGTTCCTGCCCGCCCGCGCGGCTATATATTTCACAAAAAAATAATACATCAGCGCCTCGTGGTTGGTTTGCGCCACCGTAAAAAAACGGTTTACCTGCATATGTAGCAGGTCTGCGGCCAATGCCTGCCGCCGCTGAGCAGGCCAGCAAGCCGTGACGCTGTACAAAGCATCCGCCTGGTCCAGCAACACCTTAAGCGCACGGCGTACAGGAGCAGACAAACGACCACCGTCCGGCGGTCCAAGCAAAGTGTCCAGTTCCGCAGCCAGTGCCCGGTACTTCCGGTCCATAGATAACTTTAAAGCCTTGTCCTGCTTAAACTGCCCGAGAAAACTGTCCGACATCGCTGCAAACAGGCCCGACCGTTCCAGGGGATCGGGCAAAAGGGTTTCCGCCAGTTGCCAGCTGAACACAAAGGCTGCCAGCCCGGTGTCGCCGGACCTGTCCCCAGCCCCGGCATCCGCTAAAAAAACCAGTACCAAATCGCTGTCAGCCTCAAAAAGACCTTCTATCTGCCCGATGATACCCGCGCCATACCGTTCGAGCTCCCGCCGGTAAGTATCGCCCTGCAGCCTTCCGACAAGGTGCCGGTATTTTTTCAGGGACAAGCGCCTTTCCAGGCTTTCCAATAGCTTCCCCTGTTGCGCCGGCGGCATCAATATGCGGATACGCAGGTGATACCCCGGGTCCACGTACCGGATAAAGAACCAGCGGCTGACCAGCGCCCGGTTTTGCAACAGTACCGGACTAATGACCGATGAAAGGAGCTCGTCTGCCGATTGCGGCGTACAATACAACTTCAGGTACAGCCATTCGCTACCGGGGAGGAAGGTCCGCCGCGCGGCTTTCTCCCCGTTTTCCCTGGCAACCATTTCCGCGTATACGGGACTTGTCTTATACAACATCGCCACCTGCTGGGCGGCAAACGGCCTGCCTTCCGCTGACACTCCGCCCGAGGGATACAGATATTCCTTCAGTACCACGTTTTCGCTCCCCTTAAGGTGATCGAGGAAAAAACGGGTTTCTCCGTCGCGGACGAAATTGAATACCAGTTGCTGGTCTCCCCTGCCGGTACATACCGACATGGGTATCCCCCGCTCCTGCCGGAACTGGTGAAAACGGCCCAGCGACGGCGGCAAAGCGGTCAACTGCCTGATTTCAGCCGCCGAAAGGTGCCAGCGCGCCAGCCCCAGGATAACCCCTTTATACACGACCCGGGGATAAAATTCCTGTCCCGGAAAAAAAGCAGCCAGGTCGAAGCCCAGGCTGGCCTGCAGGCCCTGGAACTGAAGGTCGCACAACAACCGGAACAGCGGCAACTGGCTATGGTTAAAATTATACGCGGTGGACAAGCGCGGGATAATCCGCTTTTTCAGCCGCCGGGATTCGAGGATCAGTTCATCGCTCCTGACCAGCAATATCAAGTCCGCCGGTAAAAGCTGGCGGTCAGCCTGCAGTGAGCTGAACACGTTCAGCGGGATACCATATTCATACACGGGCCGCCTGCGGTTGATATTGTCTACGTGATCATCGCCGTTCAGCCAGAGATCCGCGAATACGATGCCAGGGTTAGCTTCGGCCTCCCTTTCGGCAATCTCCCGGCAAAGGTCAAATGCCTCGTTACTGAAGGTCCCAAACCGCCCGGTCAGCGCCACCGCCGAAGCACCGCCTGCTTCTTCGATCACCAGCCCGGCCTCCGTAGGCGTATACAATAAAGCCATACTCGGGGCCAGTGCACCTCCGCCATCAGTACGCGGCAATTCCGCCAGCTCGATATCGGTCAGTTCGAGAAGTGCAAAATGTCCCTTTCCTTTTATAGCAGCCCAGTTCCTGAATAATAAACGGTGGACAGCCGTCCATTCCCCTTTCGCCGTTTCCCTGTCCAAACGTGGGAACATGACATCCTCCAGCAGGCCGCGGCTGGCACCCTCCGTCCGGACATCTCCGTAGGCCAGGCCGGTATCCGGGTCCAGCGCTTCCAGCAAAGGCACTGCTTCCCGGTCATAACGCTGCTTAAAATCCGCGATAAACCTGCCAAGGTCCGCAGACCGGTATGGTAAAGCCAGCGCCTGCAAGGCAACCAGCGCCCCGCTGAGGTGTTTCCGGTCGGCGGTATCGGCCCCGCCGGCTACGGCGGACCGCTCCGCCGCGGCATAAAAAACAGACCTGCCTGCCGCAGCAGCCTCAGGAGCCTGCGCCCTGACTTCAAACTCATCCGAAGCCAGGCTACCCACATCGCCGGTCAGCCGTGTCGCCACCCGGCGCCAGAACGATGCCTGCCCCGCCGGAGGCATCACCGGTTCGGCCAAGTCCCGCCGGCCGGCAGTACAGAGAAACTGCGACGCGGCCAGGAAAGCGGCATAGTCCGCAGCTTCCGCCTCCGTACAGTCCGTCAGTTTTCCAATCTGGTGGATTACCCCGGCCAGTGTCAGCGGCCCGCCAGCCAGTGCCTTGACCAGCCTGACGTGCAGCTTTCCGGCGCCTACCGCCGATACCGAGTACACCTGTCTGCCGTCCGCACCTATGTGGCCTGAAACGAACCGAAACCGGCCGCCAATCTGCACAACCGTCGGGTTCAGTGCCACCTGCGCCTCTCCTGGTAAACCGTCATCCCCGCCATTCATCCGCCTGAGCCATTCCTGGTCCGGGCGCAGGTGCAGCCGTACGCCCGGGTCGCCCGAGAGCGAAAGCCCTGCCTTAACTGACCAGGGAGCTAGGCTGAAACAGGCGAACAAACCAAAAGGTGTTGGCCGGAAGCACATCCGGTTATAATATTTGGCCAGCGTAAACCGCTCCTTTTCGCTAAGCCGCGAAAACCCGAATGCCTTCTTTTCCAGCAGCCCGTAAAATACCGGGCTGGCCAGCCATAAGGCGTTGCGAAACAACGCATCACCCAGCATCAGCGGCAGCTTCTCCAGCCCGAAACTACTGAAACTATAAAAAGGTGTCCTGACGAATACCTTATCTATGAATGTATAATCCTCTTTACCAGTCATTTAACCATTAATTAAAGGGTATACTACCCATTTCATACTGTTTTAACACTCATCGGCTGCCTTACTTTGTCCCAGCAAACCCGATACACCATGAAGGCATTATTAAAAACCACTGTACCCTTACTGTTCATCCTTTTATTCACCTATGCGGCAGCCAGTAAACTGCTTGACTTTGACAGGTTCCGGTTGCAGCTTTATTTGCAGCCATTTCCGCACGGCCTGTCCGATATCCTGCTTTACCTGATTCCGGTTACCGAACTCCTACTGGCCCTGGCGCTTTGTTTTAACCGCAGCCGGTTTATCGGCCTGATACTATCAACCAGCCTGATGGCCGTTTTTACCGCGTATATCTCCCTTGTCCTGCAGCACTACTGGGGCGATGTTCCCTGCTCCTGCGGCGGCATCCTCAGCCATATGTCCTGGACAACACACCTGGCCTTTAACTGGGTTTTGGTCCTCGCCGGTGTTACCGGGATCGCCCTGCACCTGGCCGACAAGAAGCAAAAACAACTGACTTCAACCCTATAAAAGCCCAACGGGGGAAAGCCGAAAACCCGCAGAACAGAGTAGGCATCATTTATTTATTCATTTTAAGTTTTTCGTTCGCTTTTTAGCAAAAAAGCGTTCAACATGATGAAAACAATCAAAGGAAGCATGATCGCCCTGGCCTTCGTATTAGGCATCGGCGGCGCATTCGCCACCAGCGCGCACCACGCCGCACACAAACCGGCTGCGAAAACCACCGATGTCTGGTGGCAGTTTAACGGTACCCAGGCCCAGATTGGTGACGCCACTAAGTACACCGAGGTGGCCAATGAACCGGGCTGTTCGGGCAGTACGAAGCGTTGTGCGATCCTTGCGCCGGTCAATCCGTTGCATACTACCCAACCGGACCTGTCGGCGATCAGCCAGGAAGACCTTAAAAATTAAGTTTCTTTCTGTACTACCGGAAGGGAGGCCCTCACCGGCCTCCCTTTTTTTAGTTCTGCGCAATGCCGGTCTCCGCCACCACCGACCGCGGGATAGGCCATACATACCGTCCGTCACCCGGCGGCAGTTCATACCGTTGCCCGTTGATGATTTTGACCACTGTTTTTTGAAAGGCTGATTCTTTATTCAGTCTCCTCAAATCTGTCCAGCGCTGCCCCCGTAACACCAGTTCCTTCCTCCGTTCCGCCAGAATCCAACCCCGCACCAGCTCACCGTCCGTTGAAACTAATGGCACAAAAGTGGCTGCCGAATACCTGTTCTTCCGCAGCAGGTTCAGATCGGCCAGGGCGGTTTCGGTCTTGCCCAGTCTTGCGGCGGCTTCCGCGCGAATCAGATACAACTCATCCACGGCAGGGCCGTTAAACAAGGCCGTTGTACCGTCATAGCTGCCGTTGAAATTATAATAAGGCTTCGTCGCTGCCTTCTTAAAAAAGAGCGCTTTACGCAGGTCTCCGGCAGTATAGGAAGCATACAAATTAGTATCGATCAGGTACCGGGGCGCAAGTAAGACCGGCGCGGAGGACAGTACGGCATGAAAAATCACCTCGTCATTGAAACGTTTAAACGCGACCGTGCTTCCCGCCGTTAGCTGGTTATAATCCATCAGTTTTCCGTTAAGCTTCAGGCAGGAATCAGCGTAAGCATAAGCTTTCAGGTAATCTGCCATAACGAGGTATGTCCGGGCCAGCATCGCGAAAGCCGCAGCCTTTCCCGGCCGGGTTTTCGCGACAACCTCAACCGGTAAAGCCGCCGCTGCCAGGGTAAGGTCGCTTAATACTTGGTGATAGGTTTGCGCTACAGTTGAACGGGCCGACTTTGCGTTGAGGTCTGATGAAGCGCGCAACACCAACCCGGCGTCTGTCCCTGCTGTCTGAACGTCGTAGGTTTTACAAAACTCCTGCGCCAGCGCGTAATAGGCATAGCCACGAAAAAAAGCTGCCTGGCCCTGCACATTCCGCCAGGCCGGGCTGCCATCGCCGTATTTGGCCGTTCCTTCCAGCACAAGGTTGGCATAAAACACGACCGTGTATGGATATGACCAGTCGTTCCTCGGCAGGTCGTTAAACACCTCCCGGTCCCAGGTATAGGCGTTCCTGTTGGTTACCGATACCGACGCCCAGGTGGCGTTCGTAATAAAACCATCATCCGCGCCATCCGTACCGGCATATGGCCAGTTTTGCGTCATGACATTGTTATTGTCCATTAAGGCTTGAAAGTCCGCCAGCGTCACCGGGACCTGTAAGCTGAGCGAGGGTTTAACTTCCAGCTGCTTTTTACACGAAAATAACAGCAGGCACAGGCAGGCAAATCCCAGTTGTACGCTTTGCCGTAAACCGTTCCGCAGCTGCTTTTGTATATTGATTATCATTGTTTTCATCATTATTCGTTTAAAAATTTGCACTTAAACCCATGGCAACAGTCCTGGCCGGCTTAATACTGTAGGGGTAGTCCGGGTCCAGGGAAGTTTTGGTGGCCTTCCAGATCAGGCCCAGGTTTGCCGCGTATACATACACCTGCACATGTTTCAGCGCCAGGCGCTTCAGCTGCCGGGCCCCGAGGTCATAAGCCAGCCGGGCATCCTGCAGGCGGATATTGTCGCCCTTCTCCACGTTCACGGAGGATTGATTGTAAAACTGGTCGCGCGAGCTGTCCGTGGGGTACGTAAAGGACGGCACATTGGTATGCTGCTCGTCGCCCGGTTTTTGCCAGCGCCGGGCATAATCACCGCTTTGGTTTGCGCGGTAATAAGCCAGCGCGTCGTAGGCGATACCGTATCGCATCCAGTAGTACCCGAAACGGTAAGCCAGGCTGGCAGATACCGACCAGCCGCGGTAGCTGAATGTATTTCGCAGGTTGCCGTAAAACGGCGGCACCGCGGGGCCGCTGTATTGCAACTCACTCACCGTGGTCTCATCGATGATCGTCGCGGCGTCACTGCTGACCACGCCGTGGAGGAAACCCCTCGGGTCACCCGTCTGCGGGTCCAGCCCGACCCATTTATAGGTCAGTACCGAATACAGGGGCTTGCCCACCAGCGGCGATATGCCAAGCCCGTTCGCGGCGTAGTTGTAGCCCAGGTCGCTGGTCTGGTCGTAAGCGGTCACCGTGTTCCGGGCATAGTTGAACAGCATGTCCGCCTGCCAGCCGAAGGCCTTGGTGGCCGTTCCGCCGATGATATTCGCGTGCAGGTTCAGCTCCAGGCCGCTGCCTTTCATCGAAGCTACATTGCCTTTATATTGAAATAAATTCGTGGCGGGGTTGAGCACACCGGTCGTTTGGTCCAACTGCCGGAAGCCGATCAGGTCGTGTCCCCGCTTGCTGTAAACCTCCAGTGAACCGGACAATAGGCCGCCTGCGGTACCAAAATCAATCCCCGCGTTCAGTATCCCTGTTTTCTCCCAGCCCAAATCGGGGTTAGGCGGGCTGGCCACCGTTGCATAGGTCAGGTGGCCGATATTGCTGGTACCAACGTACCTGATAGCGGCCATTGCCGAAAGCGTGTTGTCCACGTTCCCGCTGTAGCCGTAGGTGAGCCGCACTTTCAGGTAAGGCAGCCAGCCCGCATGATAAAATGCTTCGTTATTTACAGTCCAGGCGGCACCTGCCGAATACAGCGGCACACCCTTGTGGTTGGCATCCACACCAAACAGGTTCGATTCGTCTTTCCGTGCGCTGGCCGATAAGCTGTACCGGTTAGCATAGGCATAAGCCAGGTTGCCGTACCACGACACATTATAATTGTCCCGTGTACCGTAACTGTTCCCGTAAGGGATGCGGCTGCTGCCCAGGTAGGATTGATCGGCGAGTGGAAAAGTGGTTGCGTAGTCCACCGGCTGGCCCTGGCCGATACCGGCATTGTAGCCGTAATCCCTGAAACTGCGGGTAAGCGTATGATCATTCCGGTATTCGTAACCGGCCAGTGCGGTCAGCTGCTGTTGTCCCCAGTCTTTCCGGTAGTTCAGCTGCGCCCGGATGCTGTTAGAGCGGAAGCGGCTGTCGGCGCTGTTCATGATCCCGCCTGCCGGTACGGGCAGCGTGAGGCTGCCGTTGGCGGCGGTTTGGGTATACCGGTTGACCATGTTCCTGGCGTAATAGCTGTCTTTCCCATAGAGCAGCATGCCGTTGCTTTGCGCGGCTTCCAGTTGGTAACGGAATTCCGCGTCCAGCCCCGCCAATAGCCGGTAATGCAGCGCGGTGTTCAGCAGCAGGTCGAGCTTATCCGAATGGTTGTCGATATGCTGATAGTCAGTTAAAGGGGTATAAGTCCAGTCGGGGAATCCCTGCGCTTTGACAGCATCGGTAAAGGACTGACGGTAATCCAGCGCTACGGGCAGCGCAGTGCCCTGGTCATCGGCCAGCCGGGCATAGGGATAAAGCTGTTTGCCGTCGGCGCTGACCAGCGTGGATGGATCGGGACGGCCAGCTGTTGTTTTGCTATCGGTAAAGTAAATACCTGCGTCCAGCCTGAGCCGTTCGCCAAAGGCAAAACTGTTGTCGGAACGAAGGTTCAGCCGCCGGTAGCTGCCCTGCAGGGCGTCGAGGTTATGGTCGTAACCGCCGGAGAAATAATAGGTGGCCTTGTCGCTGCCGCCGCTGAGGTTTAAGGCGTATTGCTGGTTAATGGCGTTGTGGTATCCGTATTTTTGCAGGTCACTGCGCAGGTCGTGGCTGCCCAGCGCGGCCAGTTGCTGGTCTGCCTGAGCCTGGGTGAGCTTGCCATCGCGCTGCGCGATGAGGGTTTCAACCGCGGGCGATAGATTGGTATGGGTTACTGACTGCTCGTCATCATTGTAAAACCCCTGGGCAAACAGCTGTTTTTCTGCGCCGATAAAATCGGCCGAGGACATTTGCGGCAGGTAAAAGGCATCGGGTTTGGCGGCAAGGGTGACGCTGGCGTTAAAGCCGATGGAGAGCGGTTTGTTCCTTCCCCCTTTTTTCGTGGTGACCACGATCACCCCGTTACTCGCCCGGACGCCCCAGATGGCCGCAGCGGAGGCATCTTTCAAAATGGTGATGCTTTCCACATCATTAGGGTTCAGGTTCGCCAGGTCGCCGTTATAAGGAAAGTTGTCTAACACCACCAGCGGTGCGGCATTGGCGAAAAGGGTGCTTCGGCCGCGGATGGCGAGTTCGCCGTCATGCCCTACTCTTTTATCGAACAGGATGCTGCTGACGCCTTCGAGGCGGGCAAGGACATTGGTACCCACGGAACGGTTCAGCAGCTCCTTCCCTACCTGCTCATACGAGCCGGTGGCTTTTTCGAGGGGAAGGGACTGGTAACCGTTGGATACGACCTTCGCTTCTTCCATTTGCTGCACCAGCAGGCGCAGGGTTATTTTAAAACTACGCTCGTCATGCACCACGATTGACTTGGGCAGGTAGTCGGCCTTTTCAAAATACAAAGTGTCTCCCGGTGTGGCGGGTAATACGAAGCGCCCGCCGGCATCTGTTAACACGGTAATTGGTTTTCCCTTTACCCCTACCCGCACACCGGCTATAGGCAGGGTGCCGGGGTTTTGCACCAGGCCGGTTATGGCTTGCGCGAGGCTGGCTGCAGGCAATAAAAAGCACATCAGCAGCCCGTAAAATATATTGTAAAAAAATTTCATTAAATCTGTTTTAAATGGTGAAACAATCATATCTATAGCGTCAGCGGCCCATCCCCTGCGCTTTCATCCGGCAGGGGCAGCAAGCGAAAGGCATTGCCCGACCATTCGGACTGTACTCCGAAAAAACGGTCGAGGTCCTCGCGGATACTGCGCCGCACCAAAGCGGGTGAGGCCGAGGGCAGATCGAGCTCATAGCAATACAGGCCGGATACGCCGCCCATATCTACATTGCTGTCCGGCAGGTTGCGCAGCCCTTTATAGGCCAGCATGTATAAGCGCCAAGCGGATACATTTGTTGCCCGTACTACCGTCATTCGCTTCAGGGAATCGTAGCTGAAGCCCATACCCGAAGGCAGGCCTTTGAGCATGCCGGTAATCACCGAGCGGTACCGGTAGGCGGTGTCGGCCCCGCCGTTGCCGGCAAGGAGCAGGGGTTTGTGGCGGTCATAGTCCAGGATATCTTCTTTATTGGCGGCATTAAGGCCTTTGCCGGCCAGCGCTTGTTCAATGGTGGCGGCGGTTACGGCTGTAGCTTCGGTAAAACCCAATACTTTCCCAGTGCAGTCTATCCAAACCTCGTGCGGCAGCAGCCTGTGCGGGAACAACGCATGCAGGCTTTTATCTTCTACCACCGTGCGGAACTTCCAGCCTTTTAAAAAGGCATTCGACTGCTGGAACGCGGTGATCCTTTCGGCCTTTTCGGCGGTAACGGGTAAAATGACCAGCTGATCTTTATATAAATTCGCCAGCGAATCCAGCCTGGGCATAGCCTGGATGCAGGCGCCGCAGGATGTGGCCCAAAAGTCTAATATCAGAAGTTTGCCTTTGAAGGCTGCGAGGTCAAGCGATCGGCCATCGTTGTTGAGCGCTTTGCCTGGGGCAATGGACGGCAGGTAATCGCCGGGTTTTAAGGGCGGGAAAATGGCTGCTGTTGTGGCATGGTTGCCGGCGGGCAGTGGTATATATTCCTGGGCTTGGGTGCCGAAAAAAAGGCAAAGCGTGGCCAGGAGGCTAAAAAATAGCTTCATTACGGTTGAATTTAGCGGGTTAAAAAATGGGGAACGGCTTAGTGTGGCGGGTTCCCGGTGCGGTTACATACGGGGCATTTTCCTTTTATTCCGTTTTGCTGCAATGTTTCTACGGCACCGGTGAGGGCTATCAGGTGATCAAACAACTGTACGAAGGAGGCGATATCTTCGTTATACTCCATTTTTCCGGTTGTGGCCATGGCGGTATAACGGCAAAATACGGCGGTTAGCTGGTTTTTGACGGTATCCTGGTTGTACAGGGTGTAAAAAGCCTGTATGGCCTGTTGCGGCATGCGGAAATTGAGATGACTGATAGGATTGTTGATGGCATTCATGATAAACCGATTAATATAAAACAATGCAAACCCGGCGGGTGATGACCTGGTATTTCCCGGTAACTACAAAAAGGAAAACGGCAGCCCCATGTTTAACTATTAACTGGCGGGCTGCCGTTTCCGGGAATTATGTGGGAGACTTGATGACGTTTTTGATTGGGTTCTGGAGGGGGAAAGAATTACATATACCAACAATTGAAATTGCCTGAGAAACGACACTTATAAAAAGTATTCTGTCATTATTAGGCTCTAAATTGTTCCACTGATATCTCATTTCAATTTATTGAATAATGAGTCTCTATGGAAATAAAAAATAGGCAGGGCCTAAACTATAACCAATGCACCTGATTGACAGCCAAGACAATGGTACAGTAAGGCCCATAGCCTATCTTCAAGCGTAAAATTAATACACTTAAAGGGGATATGAGCATTTATTCTTACTGCCTCGCGTCTTGGCTGTCAAACTTTGGTGCGACGAGACTCTTAATTAATGCCGCTTCATATATGAAGCATTAATACTTTGATCTATTTTTTCTATACAAATACTTATTCCAAATTGCAAAATATGTCCCTTTTTTATAAGTAAGGAATATTATAAGTGTAAATTTATAAAACATAATTTATAAAACAAATTATTTGAATAATTTTTAGCGTAAACTCTTTACTCCCTTTATGGGGATGAACACGAATGAGGAGTTGAATTATAAAAAATCCGTCAGAAATCGATTAAGGGATATGATGATTATAATCGGCTTAGAAATACCAGGATTTGCACTATTAATGAATAAGTCTGAAAGCCACATCTATGCTATTTTAAATGGGACCCGTGAGTTGACAATGGACACTGCGAAAGAGATAGGAAATATTCTCGAATTTAATGGAGAGAACATTTTTAAATTGACTTACTTAATACCAGAACGAATAAAAAAATCAAAAGAATTGAATAATTTCAGGATTAAATACAAAGACAATCCTGAATATTTTTCGAGTACAATTCATAGTCGTAAAAAGTCCAAATATATTGAACAACAGCTACACAACGAATCTTTGTTTGGACAGCCTACATATTTGCGAGAAATCAGACAGAAAATAAATAGTTTAGACCCGGCAATTCAGTTTACTAGTGACGAACTTTCAAAAATTTTAAATTATTTAGTAAAAAAGGGAAAGCTTTCGAAGTCACGAAAACCGATTAAACTCAATAATGATCAAAGATTTGGTAAGAGAGAAGTAGATGTATTTTTTAAACCGAAATGATTTAAAGCTGGCCTTCATGAATAATCTTCCTAAAGTATCTGCAATTGAGTAGCATGTAATACACTTTGTAAAAGATTTAAGAAATAAAAACGACTTAAATCAAGAATACATTGGTAATATCATCGGAGTGAAACAAACATATATCGCCAACATTGAAAACCCCAAGCATAAGGCTAAATACAATCTGAAACATATTGATCACTTGGCAGCTCATTTTGACTTGTCGCCTCAATCGTTTTTACCAAAACAATCTTTGATAAAACTTGAAGAACTAAGGCTAAGGTGGACATTCCGGCATGCTTGACCATGCTGTTCCGTGCGCATAAGATCAATAGTTACGTTGTAGGGTGATAATTTCTAACTTTTTAATCAGTAAGTTAGCATGGTCAAAGTGTAACAGAATCGCCTGAACGCTTTTCCAGAACGCGGTGGTCAATAGCTCCGGAATATCCGCCTTATCCGTTATATTGGCCTATAATCCGGTTCCTGTACATCGAATCTGCGATTTGCCTTCGGCTTCCCTCAGATTCCATCTCACGATGGACACTCTTGCCGCTCGGCTAATGGTTACCCTTACCAGGCCCATAGTGAACTTGCATCACCTAGTAGAAGCGCCCTGCCGGGCGCGCAAATAAAAAAAGGTCAAAGTTTAGCTTTGGCCTTGTAGTTTTCACTTGTTTTCTTACACAGGTTCTGCTTCACTTTCCGGCTTTTCGTCAAGCTTTTCCATATTATGCTTGATGTAATTCTGAGATTTAAGAATAATATCTTTTTCAAGAACTTTAGACTCCCGGATGGCCTTTTCAATTTCTTTAAGCGGTGCTTCAAGTATCGCTAATTCAGATTCTTTAAGGTCGCGTTCGCGTTTTAATGGCGCAAGATTTAGATTAACCTTACTTCGTTCCGTTTCACATTCCCGGATCTTTTTGCTCAATTCGGTAATCTTTGTCTTTTGAGCGGCAATGTCCTGAAGGCATTTTTCCTCACTATTTTCTGACTCGTCGTCGCTGAATATTCCTTCTTTCCTTAATTGGGAAATAGCAGCGCGACATTCGGCGATGCCTGCCAAATGCTGAACTTGTTGATGATCGATCTCAAGTAAGCGGTTTTGTTGAACGCTCACCGCTGAATTTGCGGCATTGTAGGAATTATTTAGAACGTTCCACTCATCCCGCACTTTAAGCTTGCCATCAGCAAGAAAATTTTCCAACTCAACGCCATTATCCCTCGCCTGTTGTAACAACTCATCGATTTGCTGTCTGATTTTAGCGTGGATGTCTTTTTTATTTCGATTTGCATAGGTTGTAATCATGAAATGTTCAAACCGATATGGCGTCATTGGTGATTTGCCATTTGCCCGCTCTTCGTTTGGCACCAACCTGTCTAATCCACCGTTCAAATAACTGATATAAGCCATTTGTAGCGCCTCAGAAAGGTAAATACGCACCCCTTTCGGTTCAAAAATTTTCAGCATACACAGGCCGGCGAAAAGCATCAGTAAAAATGAACGAATAGTAAGAACGAATTTTTTCGCATCATCTGATTCAAGAATTGGTTTGATAGCCTCGCTTCGTTCACTTAGAAGATTTTGTGGCACGAATAAGGCGTATTCAATTCGTAAGTTTTCATAATCCCTTTTATTTACAAAGCCATTATAGCGGGCAATATCTTTTACAGAGCTATCCTGGATAGCAACAATCGCCAGCGAGTCGATTTTAATTTGTTTCTCGTATTCTTTTGCTACCACTCCGTGACCGTATTTCTCCGATCTTCCTTTGCCGGCAAGTTCCACTCTTAATAACGATTTAAGCTTTGCAACACTATCTTTCAAGGGTGCTGATTGACTCTCGTATGATTTGAGCAGTTCGGTCCTTTTTTGATTAATCTTCATTTTTGCTTTTTGTTCAATTACCGCAGTAATGTCTTTATTAAAAACCAACTGGTCAATAAATGGACTTGTGATCAATAGTGAAGTAAAGAGCATGAGCCCACGTGCGCCGATACCAACAAATAACTTACTTTCTTTCAGTAATTTTAGCCACTTTTTCGGGGTTTCGTCATGATCATCGGGATTGATTTTCTTATCGTAATAGCCTTTACTGCGATCCAAAGTCATCATGGTCGCATCTAGCGCCCATATGAAAAGGAATATCGCAGTAGATACAGCGAAAAACGCGATTACTTTCATATACAGGTCGCTGGCCATTAAACTGAATCCATAACCCCAGCTTAATGCTTCAGTAAATGCAATGATAAGAATCATCGTTTTTGCGATGAGGAAATATTGTTCTGTCTTCTGCGTGAGAAGATTTAAGCCGTGAACTAAAAATGTAAACATCCGTTTCACTCTCAGGTACTTTTTCATTTTCATAATCAGTTATTTATTAATTAGTCAATAATTGTTAAATGACAGGTTAGGCAACGTGAGTGTTTTTATTTCCTAACCATAATCGTTCTCCTTGGCACGGTATCCCCATCTAAAAAGACAACCAGTTTTTGTTATTTTCAAATACTTCATTTCTAATGACTTAAGATTTATATTGACTTGCCTAAATTTAACCAATAACATTTCCTTAATGCGTAATTCGTACACTAAGCTATCTCAATGGAATAGCCGATTTGCGCGGTTTTCATGAAATAGAATTTGTTTCTTTAAAGAAGCATTGAAATATGGATTGAAATATTCTATATTAGGCTGCTCTGAACCTTTTTCTATTGAAAGTCTAATGAAACAAGTATTCTTCCATCAACCTTTGATTTTGGCTGTGCGCAACGCCGTTTGGCAAAATGCTTATGAAGGAGGCAACGTTTATTTTTATGAAAAGGTAACCGAGGTGCTTACCAAAACCTATCCCGTCAAGACATATGGTATTGAGGAAGCAGAATGGGAAACTAAATTGAAAAGCGTTCTGAACTCCCTCAAAAACAAATCAGTTAACACTGACGTTAGCGGGACTTATTATACTTTCTCGCTTCTTTGCGACTATTTAGGTATCAAGATCAATCCACGAAAAACGGAACAGGCCGAGGGAACGAGGTATGAGTATGATTTGAGATTTTCTGATATTCTGGAAGAGTTATATAATGAAACAATAATCGACCAGAAAATTTATGAGGAGCAAAAACGACTACTTGCCGAAAAGGGGTTCGGTGATAGCCAACTAAATTTTACGATGTTCTACTCCCGCGGCCGGGAAACACCAGGAATGGCTAATCTGGAGATTGATCTTAAGAAAGAAACTGCAAGGCTTCGGTATTTGTCTGACAAATCAAAGAAATATTCTGGTAAGCCGAGCTACGTTAATAATAACCTTTCTGTACACTTTACCAACTCCCGAAACGAAAATGAAGCATTTTTAACACTTACATGTGATACTGAGGGAGGAATTGAAAAAGCTTTGCGTCTTACCGGTTTATATGTTTCTGCAGACATTCATGATAACAACGAGCCGATTTCAGTAAGGGTCATTGCAACGAAAATAAAATCTCCAGGCAGGGACGCAATATTGCAAGTGCCCGAAACCATCGCGTTGGAACTTCACAATAAGCGATTAAATAGAAATCAGAATTCCGTCAACCCGCAGGTTTTACAAAATGTCAAAGGAAGCTACGTTGGATATTGGTTTGCAGTAAGGAAGAATGTTAAAGTGATTAAATGCACCTTAATCATAAATGCTAACGGCTCGTGTACGCTTCATGGCGCTCATAGCCAGACAAGCGAGGGTGCAATCGTGGAAACTAACGAATCTGCTGGTGTCTTAAGATGTGAATTGAGCTACACGTCGTCTAAGTGGCAAAATAACCTGCAAATGCTTTTTGACTTACAGACCATTAAAAAAAGGTTTATCGACGGGGTTTATCAAGGAATGGAGCCACATCAACATCAAATAATGGCGGGAAGAATTAGATTTTATAAGCTATCTGAAAATGAAAAATTACCCGATCCAGAAGCGTTTTTATTATCCGAACTGTCTGAAAAGGTTCCCGATAAGGCGGAAGAGTTAACGAACTTTTTTTGGGGAATTCCCAGGGAAACGCCAACTTCTCGTTTTTTGCAACCAAATCATTGGACTTTTACTCATTTATATGGTCAGGCCGAGGAAAACGGACATGAAACCGCTTTGCATATAAATGACTTCAACTGTGATTTTTTGATGTTCAAGCGCGATAGCAAAAGGAGAAAAATCAATCAATATCCCATGAGAATCCAGGATGGGAAGGTAAATTATACACTTGATTTAGACGGCGGGAGGTCTTATTCGGGGACAGCAGTATTTATTTCCAATTGTCTAATCCTCAAGGTCACAAAAAGGGATCAAAAACCATATCAGGCTTTGTACCTTTTTTACGTTGGAATAAGATTTTCCAGTGAAAATCTATACATCAATGGTGTATATGCTACCTATTCGCATTCCGGTTCACCAGTATGCGGAAGAGCAGTGCTGAAGGTTAATGGTAAAAGCAACGATTACAAGCCCATCGAAATTGATAATGATGCATTCCAGGACTTAGATTCAGAAAATGGAGGTGCGCTTAACTTTTTGGCTGGAATTGAAAATAACCTCATAAAGACCGGCAAAACCTACGATTTGTACCGGGAGACTGACTACGGGCCAGTTTTTTTTCAAGCAGCCTGTAACAGCTCTTTCAACGATTTTGAAAGGGCTCGTATATTAAAATATGCTTTCGATAATGGATTTAATAGCTACGAGCAGTTAATGGAAGGTGTCACCGGAGGGTTAAAATCAATTTTTGAAAGTAAGATATTACGTATCACTGCGGTTAAGGACGACCCAACGAGACATTTGGTTACAATTCTTTATGGTCGCCACCAGAAAAAATATTTTGCGCTTGCTGCTACTGAATAAGCGCAAGCATAAAACCGGCGAATCAGTACCACGCGAACAGACTTTTGATATCGAACGGTATCACCGGACAACGGCATTACAGGCTTACAAGTTATTAGCCGGCTTGTCTTTGGAAAAGGATATTTACGTAAGGGCAAAGGATGCTGAACCCGATGCCAGGAAAACCGAAAAAAATAAAGGCTGGTTTAAACTTCAACTGGAGGTTATAAGCTGCTTATGGAAATCACCCGCTTAAGGTATTAAGGCCCGAATATGGCTACCAGTTTGAAAGCGGCATAAGTAAATATCCATTAAAAGGACTTGAAAAAGAAGCTACTAAGTCCGAAGCGCTCCAGACTGGATAAACCACAGATAGTGAACCCAGTTGACCGATTTTATACTGACCACCTTTAGTGCTTATCCTGTGGCTTTTAGTAAAATAAAGTGAATTGGCTAACAGGGGGCAACGAAATTGTTTTTTCCAGTCAAGGTGGGCAGGTGGTTTTATGTCATTAAAATACTGATGGCTTATGGTAGTTTCAAATACTCTATTTCCCATTGGAGTATGTTTTTCATCAATGAAATTCCTTGATGAACGTAGTACAGGGATGTAGCTTGCGCGGCCTGTCCAAAGTTGAATTTTGATGATTGATATTTTCTTTACCAGTATACGGATATCCATAAACAAATGGATCTTATCCTCGATATCCTTAATTTTACCTTGCGAATCTCGATCACCTACCCGAAAATCTATGGCGTTTAGGTTTTCCTCTAGCCATTCCTGATGATTGTTTATTGGGCCAATTTGTTTCCCATCCATCGCTTCTGTATATACAAACACAAGGAGATCAAAAAAAGAAAAAAGTATATCGTCGGATTCTTTGATGTCGGTAATATCCTGATCTGATTTTATAGTTTGAAGTTTATTTATAATTTCTTCAAGGTGTTCGGCGAGCCTGAGATAAGTAGTATTGGATTTGCTTTCATTATCAAAATATTCTTTCAACCTGTCAAAGCGTTTGTTTTTTAGAGTCTCTCTACGTGTTCCTTGATAATCAAGCAAACTTAAATCGGGGTTAGGCGCATCAAATGTCTTAATACGCTCGATTAACTTTTGTGTCAGCTCAAGAAGATCTTCATAACTGGTTACGCTGTTTACAATTAGTTGTTTTTCTCCTACTGCTATCTTTCTGACAAATCTGCTTTTACGGGAGTTGTTCGCTCCTATAAAAAGATTGATCATTTTAATATTGTGTAAGGTTTTTATGGGTTCATTGTTGTAATAAAACTCTTGGGTGGAGTCGTTGATAAGCAGGCTGTACATGGATCAAACTTAAGGATAATCATTTTACTCAAACAACTGCTTTAGGAAAGTTTTGAAATTTAGGGTATCGTTCATGTAGGCTTGAAAGGCATGGTCCTGGTATTTGCCTAAAATCTGCGGGGTTGAAAACTGGATGGGAACAACCATTTTATCGTAATCAGCCGGGGAATATCCTATTTTGATAAGGGAGTCCCGGACTTTATCCAATTCATTGTTAAAATTGCAGCCGAGGGTGGTTGATCCATAGATACTCGCGTGTTTTAATTTAGAGGTGGCGTAATCCCATGGGTTGTAACCAATCACCACTCTGGTGATGTTATTTTTTGCCGGGATGATGTCGGGTGAACGTTTATTGAAATCAATAAATGTGGAACCACCGGGAATCGCAGGTACAATCATGCCTAAACGAATCGGAACGTCAACCGGCGCAGGAGTGTTATTGGAGATGCTGTCAACCTCTGCCTTATCTCCGGACGGTCCCCATTTGGTACTGGTATTAAATAATGCGCCTGTCCCTACACTGGCACCTAGGCTATGGGTAACTACGACGATGTTTAAACGGTCTGTTAAATGACGCATGAGATCCCTGACAGCAAGGTGGCAAACCCACTTGGTGTTGTTTTGGGCATGTGGCCAAACGGAAAATATATCCGTTGGAAGTTTGTTGCTGAGGCCATCCCAGTAAATTTCTATATAAACTGGTTTTGCTTTAGCATCGTAGCCTTGCGTGGTGACCGCGGTTTCAAAGTATTGATAGTCGCCGGATGGGTCATTGACATTAAACCCGTGTATGAGGAATACAATTGTTTTGGCATGGAGACTGCTGACCAGTTTTCGGACCTGGCGGTTGATATTTTGGAGTTCTTTTTCCTGCACCGCATAGTAGTCTTTACTAAATATACCGCTTTTGGGCACCTGGTAGAAATTCAGTAATGCTTCGCAATCGGCGTCGTTCCGGCCATAATAAGCAAAGAGGTTAGCGCTACCTATAGTTTTGGCGGTACTGAGGGAACTGGGATGAATGAACTTATGCTCATCAATAGGAACGGCTATATCGGGATAGAAGAATCCGAATTTGTCGAGGTAAACGCGTACAACTTTGTCACTATCGGCAGCCTGCTGGGTTTGCAGCGTCCTCCAGTTGACTTGCCGGTTGGCAAATTGTGCGTTGCTGATTGCCGGGTATAAACAGGTAAACAGGATTGCGATGTACAATTTATGCATGGCGCATGTTGAGTTTATGAGCTGTTTGACTTCCATATTTTGGTAATGCTTAATGTAGGGATGGCTGCGGCGCAGTGCTACGGGTGAGTTTCCTGAACGTGAATAGTATTTAAAGGTGAAGTCCTGTCAGGCTGTTTAATTCATTGACGTGATTACTCAGGGTATCTAATTTATGCCCTTTGGAAGATGGATCGTTGAGCATGATCCAGGCTTGCCAATGTTTATTGCGGAAGATAGCTTTGTACATGAATTTGGGTATATTTTCTCCGGCTGGCAGGGTTCCGAGGGAGCCAATGCCACCGGCGATGATGCGGAGGTTTTGGGTTTTGGCCCATTTTTGTTCCTGGATTTCGAGTTTTTTCCAGTCACCTTGGTTGAAGGATTGGTATTGGGGGAGCATGTTGCTGGTGTAATAGCATTCATCGGAAAATGGGCCGTCGCAGGCGGCGTCCAGGGCGTTGAAGAGGTGGCCGAGATCTATCCATCGGGTGCGGGGTACGCCGTGGTTTACGGCGTAGTCGCCTGGTGGCGGGCTGCCGGGGATGTTTGGGTCTGCCTGAAAGTTGTCGGTACGTGGTGCTTGGGGGGAGCAATTCATCATTGCCGGTGTGAGGTCATAGGCTACGGAGTCGGGTTCTTTGAGTCCGGGGCGGTAATAGGTGGTATAGGAATGATGTTTGACCACCTGCTGCTGCGCATAAAGGGTTCCGGCTGAAAAAAAGGTTACCAGTAAGAATATGATTGCTTTCATGCGGGGTTGTTATTTAGTGATTTCCAAATGCTTTTTCAAGTACGCTGGCGAGCCGGATGGAGGCGTAAACGAGTTGCTGCTGGACGGTCGGAACATTTTCGTCGAGGTAAGCAAGGGTCAGCGGGGTCATTTTGTGTGTGTCGGGCTTGCATTTGTATATATCGGGCAGATAAGCGCGTGTCTGGCTTAGCCAGGCTTTGGTGTCACCCTGTTTGGCTGCGGCTATTTTAGTGGCAGACAGGGCATGGTAATAAGCGACGGAGGTTTGGAGGTTGATTTTACCTTCTAAGATGATGATGTCATCCCAGGTGTGGTGGAGGTTGTTGTCTGGGCTGTTATAAACGGGTGTGCTTACGCTGTCTTTGTTGCCACCGAGGTCGTATTTGTACCCTACGTGGAGCGGTTGGGTGATGTCGCCCATGAGGTGAAACAGGATGCGCAGGTTTTGTTTAAGGCTGTCGGCACTGTAGGCGTTTGTGTTATTCAGGGCACCGATGACACGCTGGAGGTTATAAACGACGTCATTTTGGTTAGCGACCTGGGCATAGGTTTGGCCGACTTCCATATTGACGAAGTGCCAGTTTTTCATGTACTTATATTTTGCCACATTTTTGATGCGGACGGAGTCCATCCATACGGCGGCGAGGTCGGGACTGTAGTGTGGGCCTAAGGCAGCTAATACTTTTTGCCTGGCCAGGGGGCTAAGCATGGAGAGGGCGGTTTCTACGATGAGGCGGTGGCCTTGCGCGCCCCATGCGATGGAGGTAGCGGGTTTGATTAAAATGCTAAAAAACGCGCTTATGATGATGATTTTTTTCATGTTATTATTTGCTTAGTTTTTGGATTAAACAGCCGGACTAACTCTTTCCAGTTTAAGTTCTATGGGTTTGGTACCACTATTGATTTGGCCGGTTTGGGTGGCGCTGAGGTGGATTTGCTCCGCACCTGCCCCGTTGCTGTAATCTGCGCTAATGTTGTAGTTTCCTGTGGCCAGGTTTTTAAAGGTAAATGTACCTAAGGGGTCTATGGCCATTCTGCTTCCGGTGGTGGTGGTTCCGGATACGGTTGATTTGATGGTGACGACGGTTTTATTGAGCCAGTCTGGGCCTGCAGCGGTAAGCTCGGCCGGTGTTAGCAGGGCCCGATCTGCTGTTACTTTGATAGTCAGGACGGGAATTAACGCATTGGCACCTATGGGCGGATTATTGCCGGGGAGGGTGCTGGTGCCGCTGTTGGGGAGGAGGACTTCTTTGAGTCTGTCCATGAGGGCGATGAGGCGGCTGCTGTAAAAGCCGCAGATGAAAGCGAACACGAGGACGCCTTTGCTGGAGCTGATGTCAACGATGTTTTGGTCGGTAAAGAAGTTGTAACCGAGGATGACTGCGAGGGTGCAAATGGGGGCGTATATGATTTTAGCGACCTGGAAGGGTACCTCAGAGGAGTCGTAATAGGATTGTGGGTTGGCGAGGTCGGTGGTGGCGTTTCTGCCGAGGACGCCGAGGTTGAATAATAGGCTGGATAGGACGCCTAAGATGGACCAGAAGATGATTTCAAGGTAGACGAAGGGGCCGGTGAGCCAGAAGTAGGATTCTACTTTGAAGCGGGTTTTGCTAAGGATGGTTGGGGCGTCTGTGGATTTAAGTTCGCAAAGGAGATTTTGTACCCGGTGTTTTTGTTCCGGGTCAAGTTTTCCTTCAAAAACGTTATCAAGATAGTCGATGACTTTAGTACATATTAGTTTATTGCAGCAAGTGGTATCCGTTTTTTTTGCGGTATCTGGTTTGCCGGCTTTAGGGGTAACTTTTATATCCACTTTTCCGACCACCTTTGTGGTGTCGGCTTTTTTGCCGGTATCTTTTTTGGTAGCGACTGTTGATCCTCCGGGTGGCGGTGCGGGTGATGTACTTTTTGGTGTTACATCGGCGTACATGTGGGTGATTTGGAGCACTTGGTCTTGGTTCAATACGGTGTACTCGTAACTGTATTGGGGACACCATAGATTAAGCAGCACGTGCCCAATGACATATAACCCGCCAGTAATGAGGGTTTTCCAAACAAGGAATTTAAACCATTTTTTTTCGTCGTAACTTTTAAAGTCCCAGAAACTATTCTTTTCCATAACAATCTTCTTATTAATATGCAGAATTGAAAATTACACCCTAAGCCAAAGCTAAGGACCTGGAAGACTTGCCCCTACAGTGTTTTCACGGTAATGGCAAGGTATTTTTACCTTATTTTTATTCAGGCGTTTATGGTGTGTTCGCCGGGTTCTATATTATGCAAGGCATCTGTGACTTCCTGAATGATATTGGCTTTGATGACGTGTTTGCCGGGGCATCCTTTATGCGTTGTTTTTGGATCTTCTTTGTGCAGACGGATGGTTCCTGTTATTTGGGGGTCAAATCCAAGCGTGTTACATAAGATGCTCATGGCGGCTACCGCATTTTGCTGCACGGCGAGGCCACGACCGGTGTCAAATGCTTCGGTTTCGTATTCGCCAAGCATTTCAATACCTAAGGCTACGCTGTTCCAGGAGGGTGAGTGGACGCCGGGCGTTGTCAGGGGCGTAAATACCCATATCTGGCGGTCATCTATGAACAGATGGGGACCAGCGCTCCAGTGCTGGTCATCACGGTAATACGACTGCAGGCCGAGGATGTTATCCTTACTCAGTCCATTGGGGCGTTGGGCAAGGCTGGGTACGCTGGTGTTATGTAATACGATGAAGGATGGTCTCCAGCTTGTCCAGTGGAGTGATTGGCAATAGGTGGCGAATTCTTCAGGTTGGAAGCTTTGGCCGACGATTGGTTTCCAGTTTGGCATCTTATTAAGGGTTAGGAGGTTATTGGATAGTTTAACCAAGTTAAGTATTTATTTATTAGTAAGTTACAAATATTTTATAATTATTTTTTTTATGATTTTACCGATAATAATTTAACTGGCTGCTAAGTATTTTATCCGGCGTGGCGGTGATTATGCCTTATCGTTAATATGCCGTGATGTCTTGGCCGTGTCGGGCGGATTATTATAGTTCCTGATCAGAATTCTGGCTGTTCCCGAGACCTCGACCCGGTGCATAAAAAATCACTTTCTCTCCCCACCTGATCCGGTCATGCGGAGCAGCATAGCCCTATAACCTTTCATCACGAAATCTAACTGTTTATAAAAATTAACGCCTACGCCAAGTATACCGCCGGTATTAATGGATCGTCATTTTGTATTCAAATCTGCCAGAGGTCGTCCTGAAAAAATATTTTGGGTACCGGACAATTTATAATAACTCAGCCTGTCCGCAAAGAGGCAGAGGACGTGGTAACTCGTTTTATCATAACAAACCAATGTTTTATCGGTCTTACTGATAAGATATAAATCGTGACAACGGACTACATTTCCCGCAGTGTCAGCTGGTTTCCTTTCACTGTAAAATGGATTATCTCTTTTTTCCTTAAATCCAAGCTCCAGAACTGCCGGGTAATTATATCCCTGAAGGGCAATGCCATGGATAACTGAAAGTCCTAAAACAGCAAAAATGAGCAGTGTATTGGTGATACTCTTGAGTATCGTGTTGGTTTGAAAGAAATTAACGGGCGTTTGATTCTTTTTCCAATACCAATACCCCAGCAGGATGATGATGACCAGTAAGGGGGTACAAAAAGAGGCATAATATTGATTAAGTCGTGCATAGTCACCGGCGACCAGCCACCGGTTTACCGGCGTATCATCGATACCTGCAGTCATATATTCGGAAGTCCTTCCTATGCCATTCGAGATACCGCCAAGCAGCCAGGTCACGTACAGGCAAATAACACAAAGTGTAAAAGCTTCAAAATTCAATTCATATTTCGGCTTGTGTGCTGAAAACCTGATGCACGGCAATACCAGTGAGACCAATAATAGCGAAAAAGCAGTTTGCCTATTTAGTCCGTAATTGAGCATGAGGTCGCCTGAATTTAACAAAAACCGTCCGCCTGTCGCTACGTATGTTAATGGATTTGCCAGGTCCGTTTCAATTCCCAGCTTCCTGTTATGTGATGAATCTGAAAGAAATCCCAGTACGCCGACGATGATGGTAATGCCGGCGAGCGAAGAACCAAACTGGGTTATCAATTTCGCCAAATCCAGAAACACATTGGGGAGTTCCTTTTTGCCGGCTTCTTTTCTCAAAGCGGCTATTTCAAGTTCCAGCTTTTCCTTTTCGGTGATTGCCTTTTCGGTATCGGCGGCTATGCGGGCTTTTTCTATCGGAGATAAATTTAACATAAGGTTTGTATTTAAGATTGAGGCAGGTAAAGTGCGGAACGGATATCCTGCGGTATCGGTTCCCTGCCAATATTTTTTTAAATATAATCATAGGACAAACCATACCGGTTATGATGATACTTTTTTTTAACCAGAAGGGGCAGGAACCTGTCCGTAGAATGTTTTGTTTTATTGTTGCGAATCCTATTTAATACACTTAAATTAAAGCACTTAATCACCTTGCCATGACATATCCCCAAATACCGTCCGGTTCCTTTTTTCAAACGCGGGCAAATGAGAACAACAGCCCGAAACCCAACCTTTACCCCGTAAGTTTCATCATATGGAAAGTTTAGCGATTTGTGATGTCCACTGCCATCCATCAAAATATACCTCTGCAACACCCAGATTGCCGAAGCGCACCATCCCGCGGATGATTTCATGCCGGGTGGGATGCATGTCGACCTGCCTGGTATGCAGGCCGGGAACGTCAAGATGATCATCTCCTAATATGTGCGGAGGCCGGGCCGGGCAATATGTCCAATGCCGACTGGCTATACCGGATCCTGCGGAAACTCGGTCTAAACATGGCCGAAAAGTTTGAAAGCGGCGATGACGGTGACGATTGCTTCCGGAAAGCGATGTCTGCCATCGCTGAACTGATAGGTATCGGAGTCCCGGGATTCTCATGGCCAGGAAGGTATATCCGCGCTTTTTCTTGGTGACAATCAACAGGATATCAACTACACCTTTACCAACCGGAAAGAAGCCCTTTTTAATTATAAAACCTTCATGGATTGTTTAGGGTAAACCTTACTTTTACATATGAAAAATATCGACTATCTGCATAAACTCTCCCGGTCGATGGCACATAACGAAAATCGTGATTTGGCTTGCTACTTAAGGAGGCTTGGCATTTTACCAGTCATCCTGATCCAAAAGATGGGATTTAACAGACTGGTAAAGGTCCCGGTTTTTTACGGCGATAAAATGCATGTGGTAACCGACGAAATTGTATCCCGGCAGTTAATAGCCTTTGGCTTTTCTGAGCCTGAAATCATAGCGTTAATGTTAACTAAGCTTTAAGAAGGTGATACTTTTGTAGATATTGGTACCCATTATGGCTTCGAGGCCATGGTTGGCTCTCAGATTGTAGGAAAGACCGGCCGTGTGGTTGCTTTTGAGCCTAATCCCAACTCCTTCAAAATTGCCCGGATGAATTTAACCGGCGATAATGTTAGCCTAAACAACTTAGCCGTCGGCGATTACGAGGGCGTTGTGAACATGAATGCATATGATATTTACAGTTCGGCAATGAATAGCGTAACAAGCAATACCGGTTTTGTTGATAACCCCTGGGTACGGTCAAAAGAAGGAAAGGTAATTGAGGTGGCACTGACTACGCTGGATGTTTTTTTGAACGACCGGACCAGACCGGTAAATTTTATTAAATGCGATGTAGAGGGCTTTGAGGTTAATGTTATCAAAGGTGCTGTCAAAGTGATCACAAAAGATAAACCGTTGATAGTCCTTGAATCGGATTACCGCCCGGACGGAAAGCCCACCGGGCGTTTGGAAAGTCTGATTTCGTTAATGGAGTCGATTGACTATTCGCCTTACGATTTTGATTTCAAAAACGGGGACTTAACCGTAGCCAGGACTGGCAAGTTGATCGTAGGGCATCCTAATGTTTTGTTTATGCCCAAAAACAATTGATATCAGCTGATCTTTTCTCAGTCGCATGCCAGGATTGTATTTTTTGACAGGCAGCCTTTCGGGAAGTCTAAGTCGCCGGGATGCGGCCCGCTTCTTTGATACCGGACATTTTCGCGTATAACACACCCTGTTTTCCGGCCCGTTGCGTGGGTAATTCGCTTCGCATGCCCTTCGGGGTTATGCTGCACCTACTAAATACAAAATTTAAACGAAAAAAAGAGGTATCGTGTGATGACCCGTGACCAACAAAATCAATTCTGCGGTGTTGAAGAGGAATGGATATGGAGATTTATGCCCATGCGAAGCTGAAGGCTATCCGCCGTTTCTGGCTGCGGGGACCGGTTAACGCGAGCCGGGTGTGTCTGCGGCTGGGTATTTGTAGAAATACGCTCCGCCGGTATTTGAACTATATCCAGGCACAGGAAAAACAGCATCCGGGTATATTCAACCTGCCAACCAACCGGGCCAGGCGCCCGCCGCGTGGTAAGCGGTTTGCTGACCTCGTCGCCTTGTTACCGCAGCTGGTGGCCGGCTGCAAGCTGCCCAAAATTGAAAACCGGCCGATTTGGGAAGCCTATCATGAGCTCCGCCCGCAGGGCTACGCCTACGCGGGCTTTGTCGTGAATTTTTTGAAATGGCGCAGGGAGGTGGGTCTTTGTCCGCATGGGCATGGCAAAATTCAGGCCATTACACCCGCTGACGCGGATATCCTCCAGCAATGGCGAAATTCGCGTCAGCTTGATGAATGGCAGAAAGCGGTCATTATACAAGGTTCTTACGAAGGCAAAAATCTGCAGGAACTGGCAGAAAAAGTCGAAGTCGGGATGAAATGCGTCCTGGTCTGGATCAGCAAATTCAAAAAGGATGGCGCCGCCGGCCTGATCAGGAAAAAATGCACGGGTGAACCGTGGGCGGCCCAGGTAAAGGACAAAACGGAAAAGCTGATGGTCTTGCTGCATGAAACACCGAGGATCAACGGGTTTAACCGGACGTCCTGGTGCCTGCGCGATCTTGCCATTACTTTTGAGCGCAGGTACGGTATATCCATATCCATGGGCCTTGTTTCGGTCTATATCCGCAGAAGCGGCTTCCTGTTTAAAAAAGCCAAAGTCGCGCTGACCAGTCCAGACCCCTGTTTTCGCGAGAAGATTGACTACATCAAAAGTATTTTGTCCAGGCTCGGTCCGCGTGAACGCTTTTTCTCCATTGATGAAATGGGGCCTGTATCGGTCAAGTTGAAAGGAGGCCATTCCTACCAGGCAAAGGACGAGATCAAGATCATCCCGGAGTTTCAAAAGAGCCGCGGGTGCCTGATCCTGACAGCGGCTATAGAGCTTTCGGCCAACCAAGTGAACCATTTTTATTCCTCCACAAAAAATACCAGTGAAATGATCAGGCTGATCCATGTGCTGATAGCGGCATACCCGGATACCGACACCCTTTATTTGTCCTGGGATGCCGCCAGCTGGCACGCATCAAAGCAATTGACCAAAGAGCTGGAAAGAATCAACGATGCATCTTTTCGCCTGGAAAACCTGACGCCTGAGATCAGGCTTGCGCCCTTGCCGGTCACTGCGCAGTTCCTGAATGTCATCGAATCCGTGTTCAGCGGGATGGCCAAATCTGTGCTGCATAACAGCGATTACCCCGATGCGATGACCTGTAAAGCGGCTATTGACCGTTATTTCCTGGAACGGAATACTTATTTTCAGCAACACCCGAAACGGGCCGGTAAAAAGATCTGGGGAAAGGAGGCCGTCATACCTGTATTCAGCGAATCCAACAACTGCAAGGATCCAAGGAATTGCCGGCCTTAAAAAAGGCGGGCAGTCCATTTCGGGTAAGTGAGTTCCCCTTTGGCAGGAAAATAATGACGACATCAGAACCCGGTACCTGCTCTCCCTGACCAGTATCAGGAACCGGCTACCTTATTCCTGGCTATCCGGAATTTCACCGGGCCGATAGAAGCGCGGCAACGGGTTCTGCCGCCCAGGCCCAGGTGGTGTTCCGGCTGTTTCCGGTCAAGTATAGAGGTAAAAAATTTGTTACGATGATGTTCCGGAGGAGATAAAGCCTGGAGAGCCGGCACCAATAAAGTATTAAAACCCTATATTTGGTATCCATTGCAGGCAGCTACCTGTAATTGTGATAAGGTTTAGGTTTAAGTCCCCGGGCAGCGAGTGCGAGGGGATTTTTCTTTTTGTGACCTTGTTTACCTGAATTTCGCTTTCAGCTTGAAGTAGTAACAGGATAGAAATGATAAAAGGAATAATGCGGGAATATTGATCCATGCTGCCCTACCTTTTGATAAACTTTTTCATGCCGACCAGGTTCCCGGTCGCCTGGTCGGTAACTTCCACGATATAACTTCCGGGGGCGAGGCCGGTAACGGATTGCTGCAGGTCACAGCCCCGGGCTTCCCTGCTGATGACGGTTTGCCCGGTAGCGTTGGTGACGCGCAGTAAAACTTTGGCCGGTATATCGGTATTGATTTTGATGGTAAATTGGGTGGATACCGGGTTGGGGTAAAGGATGATCGGATCGTTGTCGGTATTGCGGGATAGGGTATTCACGGCGAGTACGTCACTGTAGCTGACAATGCCAAAGGGACTGGCTTGCTGCAAACGGTAATAATTGATGCCGGCGGCAGGAGACCTGTCCAGATAGGTATACCCGCCGCTGCCGTTGCTTTGCAGGGATTGCAGGGAAACAAAGCCGCCTGTACCGTCTTTATGTTCGATATCAAACCCGGTCAGGTTTCCTTCGTTTTCCGTTTTCCAGGTTAACTGTATCCCTTCTTTTACGATCCTGGCCGAAAATCCCAGCAGCCGGCATTGATAAGATGCTTTTTTATGAAATACCAGATCGAACCGGTTGGCGCCAAAACTGGCCGTATCGGTTTGATCAATAGTAAATAAATACCGGTGGTACCTGCTGAAAAACAGCGAATCTTTTTTGTAATGGTCAATCAGGTATACATCATACCTGGGATCAAGGGTATCAAAGCCGGTTCCGGACAGGGTGTCTACCTGAGCGGAACCGGTGATGTTCACGTACAGCTTAATCCGCGTTGCCGAATCAACGTTGTGCATCCGGTTGATGGAAAGCATGGTGGAACTCAGGCTGCCGTAGCTGGCCAGGGTAGCCCTGTTTCCTATGCCTTTTAAACGGTCTGCATCATGAAAGGGCTCATACCCGTTTTTTGAATCCGGGCCGAAAAGGATCATGATATCGTCGGTGTTTACCTGGTCGGCAGACAGTTTCACCCGCAGGAGTGCGGTCCTTGTTTCTTTAGGGATGCCCATCAGTAAATAGAGGGTGCTGCCCAATGAATTGGGCTGTACGGTTGTTTTGGCGGCCTCATTAAAGGTTAAAGCGGCACCTGTCCCGGTGGCCTGAACAAAAAAGCCCTGGCCGCTGGCGATGTACCGTGTGGCGTTGTTGGTGCCGATTCCACCGGATGTTAACGCGGTGTAGGCGCCAAAGTTTTTACTGGAATAATTAAACACGTACATGGTGGCGGAAACGGCGGGACCGTAAATGCCGCTGGTTGAAGTGCTTTGCGAAAAAGTATCCCAGTCGATAGACGACGCGTAAGGGTTACCCACCAGGTTATAGCCGGTTTGCACTTTGCTCAGGGTAGTGCTGCCGCTATTCCACCATAGTTTTACCGGTATGCTGCCCTGGTTAAGGGTACCGACCGCGACAGAGGTGGAGGGATCCGGGTCGATAAAACTGCCGCCGAAAGGATATTGTTTGTTCAGCGCGGTGGTGGAGCTCACATTACTGACATTGTTCCCGGTATAATATAAGAGGTAGCCGTTGCCTACCGGGAGGGTGGTGGCGGCGGTGGTGGTTCCGGTTCCGGTGTAATAGGAAAGGGTATTGCCCTGAATATTGGTCAGCCCCTTATAGTTTCCGGAGTTGAAGGTGGCATTGCTGGCGGGCAGGTCTTCCCGGTATAAATAAAGCGTGGGGTTGGAATTGGTCACGGTAAACCCGCCGCCTGTCCCGGTGGGCCCCCCGGTCAGGACGCCCGAGAATGCCCCCGAACTGGTGTTCAGGTAGGCCAGGTTAAAGACCCCGGTTGCCGTATTGACCGGGGAGGATAAAATCCGGTAGTTCCGGGTATTGGCGGCGATGGTGCCCGCCTTGAAGTAACGTTCGGCATAGACCGTGCCGCTGATGCTGTAGCCGCTTGGAATGGCATCTACGGATGCGGTTTGCGAGATGCCGCTTTTAAGCACCATAATGGCCCCGGATGCAACCGCGAGGTTCCCCTTGGTGATTTTCAGCTTGCTGTAAATATCCAGGGTATCACTGTTGATGGTTACTGTTCCGCCCGCCGAATTATTCAGTTCCATCGTGCCTGCGTGGGCATAACCGGTACCTGTTGCGCCATTGTAGCTTTGGGCCGCGCTGCTCCCGTTCCAGGTGATTTTGGCGGTATTCAGGTTATTCCAGTCTATTTTCCCGGTGCCCTGGTTATAGATATTGCAGCCGACGCTTAAATTGGCGCTCAGGCTAACAGTGGCCGTACCATTCAGGGTGATGCCGTAGACGGCGGCATCGGAATTAATGGCGATGTTCGTTCCTGCCGGTATGACCAGGGTAGCCGTACCGTCAAATGCGGGTGCCTGGCTCGTTGTCCCGGCGGTGGTATTATCCCAGTTAGCGGCATCGGTATACGTACTGGTAACGCCTTTATAGGTATATGTTAACGCGCCGGGTATCGCTGCGGCGTTCGCTGCATTGGTTATGGTGGCGCCGACCGTAGTAAAAGTTGCCGGGCTGGTTTGGTTGCCGTACTCCGCTTTCAGCCAGTCGGCTGTTTTGGCCACATTGCATACCCGCGGCTCGTCGATGATGCCGTTAAAATAATAGCTGCTCCCCCCTTCGCCGACGCCGATATAAAAGTTGGTATTGCCGGCCGGGTTGTTACTGGTGGTTAAATTTTTATATTGTGTCCCGTCGACATAAGTACTCAGGGCGGAACCGGTATAGACACCCTGGACGTAATGCCACACCCCGGCGGTAAAGGGCGTCGGATTGGGCGTACTGTTCCTGTTGCCCGCGGCCCCCCCTTCCGATTCCGGGATATTGGTCGTAAAAACAGCCAGCTTGTACCCTCCGCTGGAATACCCGCTGGCATCCTGGTTGGTCATCACTTTTTGATCCAGGCCCGTCGCCGCCAATTTGACCCATGCGGATATCGTAAAAGGGCCGGTAACCGAAACGGCATTGGTGGTGATTTTTTTACTGGTGCCGTTAAAGCTGTAAGCGGTACCGATTTTGCCGGTAACCAGATCGGAGGAGGTCATCCCGCTGGTCGTGCCGGTATGCCCGCCCGCGGTACCATCGGCCACGGAGCCGGTATAGCTTGCTTCATTAAAATGAAACACGGCCAGGTAGTTACCGGCCCAGGTATTGGTAAAAAACGCGGTATTGTGGGTAACGATGGGCGATTTGGACCCGTAATAAAATGTGATGGTATTGTTGGCGGCATAAGTTAAAGAGGGTATCTGTACCCACACCAGCAGGGTGCCGGTCGTCTGGTTATAACTTTCTACCTGGTAATACAGTTCGCTGCCGCCGCTTACAAAGGCAAAATCATAATTGGGGCCGCTGGGGTTTTGAACCTTGTCGGTACAGGCATTGGCAATGATCAGGTTGTTATCCTGTATACTCAGCAGGGCAGGAAAATTGGCCAGGTTGGAGGTAATGCCGAGGGTGGTGGTATTTAACGTGACGGTTTCCCAGAAAGCGTAATTGCCGTAAACGGCCAGGCCGACGGTCACATTTTGTGTGGAGGAGGATGTACATCCCGCCGCATTGGTGATGTTGAGGGTGACCGTTTTGGTGCCGGTCGTCGTCCATTGAACGGAAAACGGACCCTGCCCCGTACCGGTGGAAGGCGTACCGCCATTGAAATCCCAGCTGTACGTGGAGGTGGAAGGGTCTGTTCCGGTATAGGCAATGGTGGCATTCGAATTGGTGTTCACCAACGCCGTTGCTGTAAATGTGGCCGATGGCAGGCTGCTCAATACTGCGGTTACGTTCAGCTGCGACGTGCAGCCATTGGAGCCGGTTACCGTCAGTACATAAGTACCGGCGTTGACGGCGGCGGCATTGGCCATGGTGGGATTTTGCAGGGCAGACGTAAAGCTGTTGGGGCCTGTCCAGGCGTAAGTGGCCCCGCTTACCGTGTTGGCCTGGAAGGTCAGCGTGCTGCCGGGGCATACGGGGGCGCAGCCGGCGCCATATAACGTATAAACCTGTGCGGCGGTCAGTTCGGTCTTGTAAACAGCGATATCATCCAGCGAACCGTTAAAATAAAAGTCTGTGGGCATATTTGTCCAGGAGCCCAGATTATCGTAGCCGACGCGCCAGTAACCACTGTAGGCCCCCGAGCTGGTTATGGTGGCATCTGTGGCCATTAACGCGCCGTCCACATACAGGTTGGCCCCGTTGGTAGTCGACAGCGTGGCAACGGCATGATGCCAGTTACCGTCGGCATATGACGTGGTGGTGTTTATGGTTTTAGGGGAGGTAGCCGGCCAAACGCCAAAGTAGAGCTGCCCGCTGTTACTCATATAAATATGGCGGTCATAAGAACCGCTTGACCCGGTTTGAGACGCACCGAAACCCACCAGCTTCCCCCCTGCCGAACTGGTTTTAAACCACACGCTGATAGAAAAATTTTGCGGGCCCGGCGATAGGGCGGCGGTGGTGGTGGCAACATACTGGCTGGAGCCGTTAAAGGTGTAGGCGCTGCTGGCGGCCCCGTAACGGTCGGCAGTAAGCGTGGGCGCATTCTGAAGCAGGCCATTATTGAGGTTGCCCGAAACATCGTTGGCATTACCAGTAAAGGCATAGGAAAGGTACAGGTTCGCCATGGGGCTGGTTGGCGCGGTCGCAAGGGCCGGCGCGGCATTGACCGTTGCCGTAACGGCGGTGCGTGGCGTACTGGTCGCACCGTTTTGGATATAGCTCACGTAATACGTGGCGGTGGCCGTCAGCGTTGGCGTGGTAAACGCGGCAGTTGCCGCCAGTGATGAGCCGCCGGTGAGGGCGGCATACCAGTTATAGGTCCCACCCGAGGGCGAGCTGCCTGAAGCGGAAAGCAGTACCGTGCCCGTGCCGCAGGTTGCCCCGCCGGTACCTGTGGGGGCTGTGGGATTCACCGTGATGGTCACCGTCGTGCTGACCACGGTGGCGCCATTATAGGCGGTGACAGTATAAGTCGTTGCTGCCATTGCTGCTGCCGGCGTACCGCTGATGCTGCCGGTACTGCTGTTGAAGCTTAGCCCGGCGGGTAAAGCGGCGCTCAAAAAGTAGCCGCCGGTCGGGGTGGTTTTATTCATCCCGTTGGTAAAATAGGCCGATGTAAATATAACGCCTTTACTGTCAACAACGATCCCTTGCGGGTCGTTAATCGCCTTAGTGGTCAGCAGGGTACCGCCTGAACTGTAAACGTATACGGTATTGGTCGTTGCATTATCGCTGATATAGAAATTCCCGGCACCGTCAATCGTGATGGCCTGCGCGGAGGCAAAGCCGTTCAGGAATATGGATTGAAATGTCCCGGCCGAATTGTATTTGGTGACGTTGCCCCACCCGTTGTTTAACACATAAATATTACCCGATGCATCTACGGCTACGCCAAGGGGAACGTTCAGGTTGGTCGTAGGCAGCGACAATAAAAGGGCGCCGGCCGTGCTGTATTTTTTTACCGTAGTTGCGCCCTGGTCGGCGATATAAATATTATCCGACTTGTCAATGGTAATGCCGAGCGCGTAATTTAAGCCGCTGAGTACCGTAGACTGGTAGGCGCCGGCCGAATTGTATTTAAACACGCTGCCGGTGCCGGGCGTAGCGCCCAGGTTCAATACATAGGCATTGCCCGATGAATCAAAAACCAGGTCTTTGGGCAGGGACAGGGTTGCGCCGGTCCCAAAGGTCCCCAGGTAGGTCCCGCCAGCGTTATATTTACTGATGGTATTATTGCCGCTATTGGTGACATAAATATTGCCGGAAGCATCGATGGCTATACCCCGTGGATTGTTTAACGTCGCGCCGGTAAGGGCGGCAGCGGTTCCGAAGCCAATGGCGGCGACCGACCCGCCGGAAACGGTCGGTGTCAGGGTGGTAATCGTCGTGCCGTACGTATAAATATTGGCCGACGGGCTATATGAAATAGAAAGAGCCGCGGAAACATCATTACACAGCAGTGCCAGGACCACCGGCAGATAGAAGTAACTGAAACGGGCGCTCATGGGTTAAAGGTTTAAAGTGGTTTTACATGGTTCCATCTTTATACGGATACCCTAAATTAAATGTTTAATTATTACGCATTATTCAGTGGCTTTCCCGAAAACTACCGGAAATACTGTTTAAACCAGGAGTTAAACCCGGTAACTGAGCTTACTGCAGGCTAAAACCCGGTTGGGGAGGCAGGGAACGATGGCTGAAATAAGGCTGCGGACTGACAGGGATACGGCGTCAAATGCAACCATCCTGTGCATTTGACAGGGCCGGGGTTATAGCGATCCTGGGGCGGGTGATGGCGCTGCCGGGTCCTGCCCGTACAGGCTGGAAGCTTTGGGCACCACGGCCGAGTAGTATTCGGTATCGGGTACCGACCGGAAAAAGAAGCCGATGGCGGCCCTGAAGTCGCCGGCGCTGGAAACCCGGCTGAGGGGCCGGTTATCCTGGTCCGGGGGGCCTTCATCCTCTTGACGACGCTCATTTTAAACGGAGCTTCACGATTTCCCTGGTTTCCTATTCAAGAGAAGTGTCAGGGTCGACCTGCCGTATTGATGCTGTATAATCCTGTTGTTTATTTTGATGCACCTGCCCCTTTCCGCTCCAAACCTGAGAGCTGTTTTCTTCCATATAGCCTATCTTGTTCCCATCATCCGGTCAGCGGATTGGTACAGTGGCATTTTCTGGACACTTTCGGTTGAGTTCCGGTTTTATGTTTTGCTATGACTATTATACCCCCTCTCTATGGGGTTATGTCTTTACCGGTCTGTACTGATCCCGCTTAGTGTATGCTGTATCAATTATATGGCCAGGGGCATAATCACCGGTCACGTTTATCAGTTCGCCTTTGGTTATATAGCTTTCATGGTATAGGTAAAACTCATCGACTGCAAATGGTTTTGATTGTGTTTGTTTTGCTGACCACTTATGTCATTTTTGTAAAGTCGGACATCAGCGGCTTAGTTCCCACATCAGCCGTCGCTTTGTTAATGCGTTAATAAGCTTCATGCCACTGTCCCCGTTCTTAATTTTTCAGGCAATACGCAACCTATCCGCTCACATTCAAAAGCACATGACAGTCTTAGCTTCGGGCTGTCGGCTTTCTTTCTTCTCCGGGATACCGGCGGAACCTGCCGGTATCCCGGAGATAACATACCTTTATCTTTTATTTGGCTGATTTTGCTGAGGTACGGTCATCAGAGCCGCGTTTCCGTTATTTCAAAGGAATAAAAAGGATAATCAATCAGTTCCAGTGAAAAGCCTAAAATCCTGGTCACTTCATTCACCTGCTTTTCTGCCGGGTTTAGTTCAAACTCGATCGCCATTCCTTTCAGTTCGACTGACTCTGCGAAGACAGGAAGGTCAGCCGCGTCCAGCCCGAAAATGGTCCCTCCCGCATACAGTTCTGTCACTTCCGTTACCAGGGCATCGCCGGAGCCGCTAAAAGTGCTGATTCCGGCCACTCCCCTGAAAGTCGATCCGGGGGAATAGCCGGCACTGTTATAGGTAATGGTTCCGGTATCACCCGAAACCTGGTACAGCACACCCGGTTCGATATCTCCACTATTAATATTGTAAGCCATATTTGTATAGTTTTTAATTTTATACCGATTTTAAGTTATTTACCCTGATATAGTATCTGATCTGGATAAATTTCGCATTGATAGGAAATTCCTGTATACCCAGACCACCCCGTACATAATCGGGATCGCCGTTGCCCCTGCCGATGGCGCCTGTCTGTGAATCTCCGACGTTATTGGAGGTGGGCTTTGTGCCTAATTCATAATGCTGAAAGCTTTCTGTAGAAAAAGCCAGCTGAACGGTGGCCGTTCCCGAAAAAGCGTTTACGTTTACCGCTTTGAAAATTGTCCCGGCATTATAAGTATCACCGTTATAGGTCGCGGAGCCGGCTGCGACATAGTAGTAATAGCCGGGAGTCAGCGCTGTACCTGGTTCGATTGTACCGCTGCCGCCATCGGTAAAACGTGCCATTATCGTGTGACGCTGCGGAACTTCCAGTATTTCCCGCAGCACACCACCTGTGCTTGATGTAAAATTGCTCTGCCCGGCAACCGTTGTAAAGCGGGAGCCGGCTGTTTGTGTATTTCCGTTATAGCTTACAGCCCCGTTCTCTACCAGGTAGGAAGCAGGATAATTCAGTGAATCCCCGGGAGACCTGGTAACCATATCAAGATCGGGGATACTGTCAATGTATTGACCGTTGCGATCTGCATTGAATCCATAGGTAGGGAGCTTTAATAATTCACGGCCCAGGCTGTTCAGGATCACTTTGGTGTCAATATGGGCATCTAAAGCCATATTTATTAACGTGATGCTGTCGTCGGCGACCGTGAGATTAACAGCACTGGACAACTCAAAGCCTCCGGTGTTTTCGGCTGCGCTCGCTTTAATGGGATACGCGATCGACCTGGCCCCTGCATAAGTTCCAAAGTAGGAGAGATTTTTTGCAGGGCTGTTAAAAGCTAACGTAAAGTCATTTATCGCGGTATTATTGAACAGCGGGTCAGCTATAATACTGAAAGCAAAAGGATCGGTGGCAGCGGGATAAGCTGTTAGAAAGTCCGCCTTCAGGGTATTGATATCCGTATAATAAGTAAAACCTGGCGGTGTATTCGGATATAAGACGACAGGCGCTGTACCAGCTCCCGCCAGCCTGAAATTGCACTGGTAAAAAAGGCTGTACCCGCTGTTTTGACTGGCATTGTTGAACGTGATATTGCACGTATGAAAGACCATATTAACGACCTGCAGGAAGTAGGCGGCCGTCAGGCTGAACTGAATGTTCTTGCATTTATAGAACGTGACATTGCTCATCCGGTAGGGTACCGAATTTTGATTGAAAAGAATAGGGGTTGAACAATTGACAAATACGACGTTGGTCCACTGGGAGCCATTGGGATCGTTGACCGTCACACCGTCAAATATGCAGTCAACAATAGTGCCGTACTGGTTCCCATTCACTTGCTGCGCACCGTTACCCTTGTAATAGATATTGTAAACACTATTGTTAAAACTTTTGGTAATCCAGAACCCGGTGTAGGATCCGTCTATCATAACATCTCCGTCCCCGACAATATTGGTGGCAATGACGTCAGCGATTAGCCGGTAAGTACCGCTTCCCAATATATTGAACTGCCCCGGCTGCGGCGTCCTGTAGGGTAAACGCCTGCTACCGTTGCCGGTCTGGTCGTTTCCAGAAAGCGCTACGAAACAGAAGCCGCCGGGCCTTACATCATCTGCAGTTGCAGGAATATCAATCCCGTATTTATTGGTTATACCTGGCCTGTAGGCCCAGTTATAGGTTGCACTCATCATTAATTGTCTTTACATTTAAGTTTAATGTTACAGCTTGCGTTGTTCAGGTCGGTATAGTTATAGGTGATGAATATCCGGTCGCCTGCCGCGTAGGCAAACGGGTAGGTCTGCGCACCCGGCGGGTAGCTGCCGGACTGCCCGACCTTCAGCTTCGCTGATGTGGCCCCCGCGATCAGTACGCTG